>Ga0182004_10002342_pt1 | contig 14660 bp, 17 predicted proteins | sample Sormic07211540_1_FD_120479 | JGI IMG/M metagenome (GOLD analysis project Ga0182004, IMG submission 120479) | Endophyte microbial communities from Sorghum bicolor roots, Mead, Nebraska, USA - 072115-40_1 MetaG | ecosystem: Host-associated > Plants > Roots > Unclassified | place: USA: Nebraska...
AAATGCCTTTTGGTAGGCCACCTTGTGATATGAATTGAAATCATGAAACAGAAACACTGACATCAGTTCTACTGGATTATCCAATTGCGTCCTGTGCAGACACATTTATTGAGATTTTTTTTTGCATAGAATCTACTTTGATGCCCTGAAAAAAATCAGTATAGGAGCATTTGGGCTCCTGTTCCCCCCCGTTGAGCTGAGTGTGATCCCTCTGTCTCGTACACATTGCTTCTGGCTCGTTCCAGGTTCCGTTGGCCATTGCTCGTGCGGCGAGTCCTCCAGGTTCCGTTGGCCATTGCTCGTGCGGCGAGTCCTCCTGGCTTCCTGCCTCCTCGGTAGTTCCAAAACAAAAGCCGTCTACTATACTAGCAATCCATCCAACTGGGATTTTACAGTGATGCACGCGTTCAAAATACTAGGACTAGGCCTTGATCTACAGTGCATTTTAGTGTTAATGAGAAAAATCCAGGTTCTTGTTTTTTTCTGCAGAAAAAAACCCAAAGGAAATTTTACGGGAATTTTGTGCCAACAGGCACAGCCAAAAGAAAAATACGAGCACCGAGGAAACTTCAGATTTCAGCAAAAATGAAAATTTTCGTGGCATATCCTAAATGAAAAATACAAGTAGTACAGCACACTGTTAGGCCTTGTTTAGTTCCCAAAATATTTTGTAAAATTTTTCACATTCACCATCACATCGAATCTTATGGCACATGCATGGAGCACTAAATAAAATAGATAAAAGAAATAACTAATTACACAGTTTACCTGTAATTTGCGAGACGAATCTTTTGAGCCTAGTTAATCCATGATTGGACAATATTTGTCAAATACAAACGAAAGTGTTAATATTCATATTTGAAAAAAGTATTGAGGTTCTAATTTTCTGTTTTTTTAGAGGGGTTCTAATTTTCTGTTAGACCTATTTGGTAGAGCTCACGTAGCAATTTCGAGTAGTTCTGTTAAGGCTTTGTTTAGTTCCCAGCAAATTTTGTAAAATATTTCATATTCTCCGTCACATCGAATCTTTAGACACATGCATGAAGTATTAAATATAGACGAAAATAAAAACTAATTGCACAGTTTGGTCGGAATTGACGAGACAAATCTTTTGAGCCTAGTTAATCCATGATTGGACAATATTTGTTAAATACAAACGAAAATGCTACAGTGTCGATTTCCCAAAATTTTTTGAAACTAAACAAGGCCCGAATAGCATTTTAGATTCTGTGATATTTTTACTTCTCCAAGTGATACTATGCTGAAATGAACAAGGAATTGGAAGCCACAGTAAAAATAGCTTCTCCAGATCCACACCTTACAATTACTTTATACGTAAAACATTAGTTAGAAAATTATTTCTCTCAGGCAATCATCTTTCTCGGAAAATAACATGTTTTATTTTAACAAGCTCTCGTGATGCTATACTAGATTCTTAGGGCGTTGGCCTCCAATATTTTTATACACTTCAGTTATAGAAAGGTTAATTAATAGTATTAGGGCCTGTTTGGAACATAGGAATAGAAAACAGAGGGACGAGAAAAAACATAAAAATGTGATGCAGTAGAAACTGAAAAACCGCAGGAATCTAAAACAAAGGAATATCTAAAGTTTGCTGTTTGGATTGCAGGAAGAAGAGAACAAGATTAGGGTTTATTTCCATTGAGTTGAACCAAAGGTTTTATTTCGTGTAAAATACACATCGTATGTTTCCTTTCCAGAGGAATGAAAACTAGAATTCCTTTGATCCAAACACTATCACATGAATCCTTTCCAAAGCAACCAAAGCCTCCAAAATTCCTGTGAAAAAACATTGTTCCAAACAGGCCCTTAGGAAATTCTATGCCTGTTCATGGACACGTCTCTGACTCTGACATGTGGGCTCATCGGTCAGGCTAAGAACCGAAACAAAAAAACAAGTCGCGCAACTTGTAATCTTGCTCACACGTCGACCCTACGATAGGACCCAAGCAGCAAAGCACGAATCGTGACGCAGATCAAGCAAACCCTAACTCCCAACCCTACTATATATCTTTCTCGTCTCCCCTCACTCCCGCAGCCGCCGCCGCCCTCGAACCCGAAGCCCGCCGCTTACGACCGCCGCAACGTCGCCGACCCTCACAGCCGGTGGTCTCCTACCTCCGCCGCCATGGGGTGAGTCTCCCCCTTCTCGTTCCGGTGTCCTGCACCCGTGCTCGTTGTTTCGAGGCGTTCCTTTGCCGTATCAAAGCCTCTGTTTTCTTGAGTTGATGCGTAGATTTCGTTGAGTGACTTGTGATTTAGCCAGTTCTCTGTTGTGATTAGAGAATGGAAATCGGTTTAGAGACGAAAAGCAAAATCTGAGCTTATTGACGGTCCAGTGCTGATCAGATTATAAACCGTCAGTGCTAAACATATTCATAAGCTACACCAATCCGTTGCCGCCGTGTAACCATGTGCTCAAGGATTCAAGCGCTTGGATCTATGAGGTTATGCGTGGTGGCATACAACTCCTCGGTTTAAGTGGTATCGGACGATTTAAGAATCTCTTCTTCAGTGTTGATCTGTTTTGTTATTATTAGGTTTTTGCCTGTGCCTTTTTGTTATGATGTTACCAGTAAGGCTAGTCGTCAGTGAATGTACTTGTCTGGTCTAGCTAAAAGAATGGATTTATGTGTAGCTTCTGTTTACAGTTCTACTAGATGGAATGATGTCTGTTTGCAACGCTTAATACAATTCTATCAGTACTGAACTGTGTACATTGTTGCATTTTTATGATTGGTTGTATCATGTTGTGCATTTCCTACATGATTTTAGCATGGTAGGGTGTATAGTGGTGCACATATTTATGCAATGGACATGGAGAATCGTAGTCATGAGTTGTGGAACCTGTGATTTATGTCTTATTTAACATATTGGTCTTGAATAAACATCACAGGAAGACACGTGGTATGGGAGCTGGGCGCAAGCTCAAGACCCACCGCAGGAACCAGAGGTGGGCTGACAAAGCATACAAGAAGAGCCACTTGGGCAATGAGTGGAAAAAGCCCTTTGCTGGGTCATCTCACGCCAAGGGCATCGTTCTGGAGAAGATGTATGTCAGATATGGGAATGATTTGTGCTTTCATTATCTTGTACATCATGTGCTCGGTCTAAGGTGTGTTGCATCCATTGTGTAGTGGTATTGAGGCCAAGCAGCCGAACTCTGCCATCCGTAAGTGTGCTCGTGTTCAGCTGGTGAAGAATGGGAAGAAGATCGCTGCCTTTGTGCCGAATGATGGTTGCCTGAACTACATCGAGGAGAATGTATATGTTCCTTGACCAATTCTCCTTTTAATGAATGTAAAATCTATGTAATGAAAAAGCTAACCATCTCTCTTGCTGTAGGATGAGGTTTTGATTGCTGGATTTGGTCGTAAGGGCCATGCTGTGGGAGATATTCCTGGTGTCAGGTTCAAGGTTGTGAAGGTATCTGGTGTGTCGCTGCTTGCTCTCTTCAAGGAGAAGAAGGAGAAGCCAAGGTCTTAGATTGCTTTCGATAGTCAAGAATGGAGTAAACTGTCCAGGCTCTATTATCAAACTTAAAAGTTGTGCTAGCAACAGAGATGTTAATTCTGAGCTGTATTTTTTGTTAACATTGCTATCGAGAGTTTCGTTTCCATTTTGAAGATATTAATATGCATCAGCATGTGCCGGTTCACTGAGCTGTATCTTCTGATATTGCATTGCCCTGTTGTTTGTTTTTCCCCAGACAGGTTGCCCGGGGTTTAAGATTGTTTCGTAAGAAATCACCTGCTAACGGCGCTAAGAATCCTTACTGCCTGATTCACCAAGTTACATTTTCAAAATCTCTCTAAAATGTGCTTTATAATAATGTCAGTACGTCGACCAAAATGACAAAATGACCCAGGGCAGAAAGGGTAACTGGGTAAGTTTTCTGGTGATCTGTCTCCAGTCAATTTCAGCAAGATGGTAACAGCAAACTCACGATTTGCAGTGGGAATGGTGGTACCTGGAACAAAAGATCATTCTGTCTGTTCTGAAAAGTTGGGGTGCTTTTTTTTATTTATTGTGTTGTAGGGGGTAATTTACAGCGTGCTGGATGTTTTCGAAGTGATCGGATAGTGTAATGGGCGCAAAATACATCGTATGCAATTCTGGATGTTCCATTGCCAAACTTGAAAATCTATATAAACTAATAACGGCCATAGAGGGATCCTGCTTCACAGTATCATATCGAAACCATGGCATGCATCAAGCTATCAAAGTTAGTGGTCATCCTGCAACGCTTGCACTTCAGTCGCCTGTACAGTGCAGCACATATGTGCGCAGCCATGAGGATATGCATAGCCTCAAAACCTAACATCTGTCACGGGAAGGGGGAAATGAGTCGAAAGGTACATGGCAATCATGTTGAAATGGTTAAGGCCTTTCTAGAGTGTCTGGAGATCATCCTGAAGATAGAGCGGTCATGCGTAAGATCGGATACTAGTACAGACAAAGCCAGTATAAATTCTTGTTTCATTCAAGAAAACTCACCATCTTGACCTCGTTGGCTGGCATTGTTAATATGACACAGTCACCAGCTGTTCATAAAAAGAAGCTATGTCATATCATGAATCTGCTGTATAAAACAGCATCTTATTCAGACCAAGAGCAATGCTATAACTTCTTGGCCCTAACCAGATCTGTAGGACTTTACCTGATACATCCCTGATCCTTTTTTAATAAGGTAACCTTCGATGTTCATCTTTTCTACAAGAGCATCGAAGTCTGGAACTCGCAAGCTGATCTTATCAGCTAAGGTGCAAAGCTCCTGGTACTCGCAAAATGATAGAACATGAGGGCAGCAAGCCAGCAATCAGGAATTAGAAAAAATGGCACAAAAGAAAAAGTATGCATGTGTTGCTTTTGTGCAAACAAGCCAGAAATAGATTTTCCTGTCTAGTTGACGAAAAATGCTCACACAGCAATTTCAAGAATGTGCATGTGTTTTTTCTTAAGTACAGGGAAAAAAAACCAAGTTTACAAGAGAATTTGATTTTTTTTTCCTTTTGTTACAAGAAAAAAATGCTCAAACTGCAGTAGTGGCTTTTCTTCCAAATAGAGCAGATTCCGAATGATAATTGAACTTAAAAACAAGATTTGCCACATGACTTACAGTTCTTGAAAAGCGGTCTTTTTGCTGCAACTCAGCTTCCTTGTTTAATGCATTCAGAAACCTCTTTGACTCCTTTGGTTGGCTCATCCCACCACTCCGAGCAAAATCGACATAACCATGCTCATCAACATATTTGTCATACAGAGATTCTTTCATGATATCAATAACATCCTGCCAAGTGCCACATGACAAATTGAACATTAAAATAATGTGCCTCATGCTGCTGCTTATAATTGTATTTTGTTGACAGACATTTGTTTGGCTGAAAAAGAGCTACACTCAGGCGTAGGCATCACGACCCCCATATCTCTTAGCTAGTGGCGCATAAGCTCATGTTTCATGGTGAAAATATTTCACAAAAGCCCGTTCTAATAGACGAAGCAGTTCAATAAGCAGAATGGATTGAAGAAAGTTCTGTAAAATCTTATGATCCTTGGATCTTGGGTCCATTGTGTTGTGTTGCCAGTACGGCGGCAATGATGGGACAGTGGGCGGCGAGCCTCGACTATGAAGATCATAGTCGCGACTAGGATTGGAGCGATGTCTTACCCCTCGGCTACTTATTTTGATCAGAGAGGGATAGAGAGTAGGTTAATACATTCTTGATTCAATCTGTTGTGCTGAATGGCTTACACAGGCCTGCAGCCAAAGCTCCCCAAACAAACTCCTAAATTCACTCTATCTTTATCTTATATTCCTAAATCTCTCAAATTGATAACCTCCTTGGCTAAGTTCTAGACCTGCCTGTTTGGGCCTGATCAGCCACCGCCATGGCCTGATGTGGTCGTTGCCCTTTTGCCGCGCCTTGTGAAGGACTTGCCCCACATGACACATTGCAACTAGTCAATAAACATTTCGATTTCTGCAATTATGACCATAAAGCAGGTGTTCTTGTGAGATTTTCTAAGTTGCATTCTACTAACATGGCAAGAATGTTAAATGACAGCCGCGGTGGAAAATGTGGACTGTCTAACTATGGCTCTAAACAGTTTCTGCAGAACTCAAATCCTCAGTTATTTTACCTGAGCGTCTTCTTCAGTCACTTCATCTCTTAGATCCACGCGGGCACGAGCTTCAGCTAATCTGACTAGGCTTTCTAACTGCCTGGCTGTGATGGGCGTACCATCAGCAGAAGTGCTGCGGTTTCTCAACTTCAAATAAAAGTCTTTCAGAATTGCAGCTGCTGCCTTTGACATTCTTAAAGAGGGGAGAAAAGTGAATGAGAAAGGGCATAATAAGGCATAAAAAGTAAACTATTCTTTGCATTGCACTTGTGCTAGTACAATAATTTTTTTTAACGTAACTAAAAGTGCAATAATAACAAGATACCGGGGGAAGACATGTTCTCTTGAATAAGATATATATTTGCGAAGAAGTTGCGCAGCTAATGGAGTGAAACCCTTGTCTTTCTCTGGGTGTAGCCTCAGTCTTGAAGCTACTGAATTTCCACTAACTCCAAGCCCCAGATCACCATCAAATTGTGACACTGAGCAAAGTTCCAGAAGATGAACAACGGCTTACACTTCACTTGTACAATAGATAAAAGAAACAGTATGTAATAATAACCTGTTCTGATCCTCTTGTTGGGTCTGAAATTATCAAGATCATTGGTATGGAGCTGCTTGCAGGAAATTTTGGCTTAGTAATCAATAAGTAGTATGTTCGGTAAGACAAAATCATTCTTACAAACTATAGATTCAATGCATTACATGAGTGTCACTATGCTTTGTGAGGTATGAATTGGCAAACATGTCTGACAGCCACTTACAGCTATTATATGGTCTGACACTCTTTTATCTAGTGACTCATCTGGCTGGTCAAGTAGAATAAACACCAAGTCAAACCGAGAAAAGAGGGCAGCACTCATCTTCAGATTCTCATTCACTGTTTTTGCTCGACTGCAACAAACAGTGTATTTAGATGGCAATAAAATGGGCATACATTAGCCATGGAATTCAGGCTTGAATCCTCATTAAAAGCAAAGCACAAAAAAGAAAGAAGAGATAAGTATACTTGATACCAATGTCAATCGCATAAACTACAAATGGCCAAGAGAAGTAATTGGGACAAACTACACCAGAAAATATCAACAGATGAATGGTTTTACTTCCAGTTCAGTTCTTCAGTTGCAAACTTGCAATTTAGGATCAAAGTTAAAATTTCAATCAAGTAATGTTTCATATGATAAAATCACCACCACATACCACTCTAGACCACCTAAACTACTAGAATAATTCCACATACATATGTCTTTATGTTAGAGTACGTAAGGGACCTATTGGGCCTGGGCTGGTGCCATAGCCCATTAGTGTTAGGGTTAATTAGAGAGAAGGGTCGCTTGCTTAGGGGTCAAGTAAGCCTTGCTTGTAAGTCAAGTAAACCTCTCTATATAAGGAGAGGAGATGTATCAATCTAATCAAGCAAGAGATTAGAAGGAAATCCCTTCTCTCTTGCCGGCCGTGGGCAGAGCCCCGCGGCCGGCGTTCCTAGCGCCTAAAACCCTAGCCTCCTCTCTTGCTCTCACAGCCGCCTCCCTGTAGCGCAGGTACTGTTCACGCCTTCAGCCCGCCGCTCCCTCAACCCAATCAATCTCCCTCAATCCCAGCAGCCACATAACGCTTTAACTGTAGATGCTATCAGTATTTCTTTTAAAAAAAAGGTGAACGGAGATGAGTGGTCAGGAATGACAGATATCATTCTCAGGCTTAACAGTACATGGCATCAGCATATCTTTTTTTAAAAAATATATAATAATAATAATGAATGGAGATGACTGATCAAGAACAATGAATGGAGAGAAATAACAAGTTTTTCAATAAGTAGGATGGAAAATATTAACGCACTCATAATGACCACCAATAGGATTTGCAGCTGCTAACACCGAAGTACGAGCTGATAAACTCGCTACAAGGCCAGCCTTTGCAACAGAAACACATTGCTGCTCCATGGCTTCAAGTAAAGCCTGAGAACCAGAAACAGAAACACAATTAGAAAGGCATGTGAACTTCCTCACCAATGAACACTTCATCGAACCTTCATAAGGTGAAAAATAATTATAATACCTGATGCTCTGCAAACATTTTATCAAACTCATCAATACAGCATATTCCACGATCAGCAAGGACCATGGCACCTGTAAGTTAAGGACCCAACTTTATTTTGATCGCATTGCAAATTCTAAAACTACGAGCACTTTGAACACAAAAATGCCATCATTAATATACGATTTTGAACAGAAGGCTTAAAAAATTATAATGAAGGAATATATGTTTTATGGTTACCAGCCTCAAATGCATAATCATTTGTCATAGAATCTTTAACCACTGCAACAGTTAGGCCAGCCCTTGTTGTCGTATTCCCGCATACATATATTCCTCGTGGGGAAACAGCGGCTGCAGCTTGGAGGAGTTGGCTCTTGCCTAACCCTGGATCACCTGTAGTATTTTAAGCAAGAGCATAATCGCATCATGAACAACACTATGGAAGTTCTGACAGGATATATGGTAAACAAAGAAATTACCAACTATAATAACATGAATATCTCCACGGACAGGGACCTTGTTTTGATCCATTGAGTTCTTCTGCACACCGCCAAAAAGAGCGAGTGTGATACCAGCTGAAAATCAGCGTACATGAATTTAGTTATATCGAGCAATCATATGCAAATAAGAGAGAAATGAAATCAGCAGGCCTGAATGACTAAAAGGAGTGCCTTGACCATTTTCCATAGACATCAGCTGATAATGGCTTTGTTAGCCCCTCAACTATAGAATTGCTTCAGATTGTGATGCACTCTTTTGGGACAGAATAAGCACACTCTTTGTTATTGAAAACCAGTTATCTTATACACAGAAATTGAAGGGAACAAAAGATTTCACAATATCACATCTTCAAATATTGAGACAAGAGCAAATTGAATAGAAGATCTCTTAACGACATCAAATAACTGGCAGAAATATCTTGTAACTCTGATATAATACAGGGGCTAGAAAATACCTTTTACAAGTTCATGCCCATAGATAGAGGGACAAAACGATTGAAGTATTCGGCGAAATACATCAGTACCATATTTTTCTTTATATTTGACAGCAAAATCATCCTTTACGCAAGGCTGAAAATGATAAATTCCAGTAGTCTGATTTTCTTTGTCAGAAACAGCATGGGACTTCGACTTTCTTACTGAAACTGCCTCCAGATACAGGTAGTATAAACCTTGATTACTGGTTCTGGACTTCCCTGAATATATTAATCATAGATTTATAGATCTATTAAATATTCAAACAAAGCACTCTAAATTAAAAAGGTGAAAGCTCAATCAATTTGTTTGGAACAAAACAGGTGCTTAGTCCTTACTAGCAAGTGAATGGAGGACCTGAACATAAGGACACAGCAACTACATATAATCACTACTTTGTTCTCTCCATCTCCTCATACTATCAATATTCTTGAGTCCTAATTCAAGAAACTATAAGAAATAATGGAACCCAGGAACTAGAGAATGTTTTAGCAATATAAAGTAATAGAGATGTCCTTATGTTGACAAATGCATCACACTATAACTATAATACTTCTAATGAACTACTTATGCCGCATCGTCCAAAACGCACCAGAGCTAGACTTCCAAAATAAATGAAGTAATGAAAAAATGAAACAAAAGGTTGACAATGTTATATTACTCTAGATGTGGCACAGATAATCCAAGGATCTAAACAGACAAACAACTTTTGACAAATAAACTATTAAAACTATTGTTGAAACAATTAGCAAAATAACACAAGGAAAATTAAGAAAAGAGCACTGTTGTAGTCACTTTGAATGTACCTCCTCCAACATCCATATAGTTGTTGAGTACTTTCACAATTCCAGTTACTGTTACGATCTCTCCAGGGATGCAACAATCAACAAGGTCTTCTGTAAGCTCACACTCTACGGTCCGTGGCACTCGGCCTTCGTGGTTGTCAGCGCTTGCAAGCTCCTGTATTCTGGATGGGAACATAAAGAAAAGGAAAGGTTTTAGCACAATATAATTGGAGGAAAGCTCAGATGAGTTTACTCGCCCCTTGCCTTAGTTTCTGGAAATCCATCAGCTGTGCGCTAGATCTATCTGGGATAAAGCTTCTGCTCTTGCATCCCTGAATGGTACAGGACACTGGAGGAGAAAATTTCCCATCAGAAAACACACGGGGTATTTCTTTACCACACTTCATGCATCGGAATTTCATCTGCAGAACAATAGGTTTTACAGTGCTGACTTTGAGCACAGTACCACGCACTGTGACAAGTTTCTCTACCAAGGGAAACAAAAATCCACATATCAGTAATTATATGCGCACTAATAAAATATAAACACATGAGTAAAGGCAGGAAGTGATTTACTAATAAAGGCTGCTTTTAGATTCTTCAGTGCAATAGCCTCCCCCGTGTTGTAAAGCCTGATATTGATCTTGTTCGTTTTACTCAAGCACAGAACCTGAAAAAATATCAAGAATAAACATACATTGAATGGAAGTGGCACACGGTCCGTTATCATACTAGTAAATTATAAGATGAATAGACATCAACCAGATGAGCTGCAAGTCCCATGCAAAGCAAGACTTCTTTTGGGGATTCATTGAGTTTATCTTTAATAAACACGCACAGCTCTTGAAGCTGCTGGAAATCCATTGGAAGACATACGGTGTCACTGTCATCATCTTCAACCTGTGCATATAGAAGTAAGCACATGAGCCAAGTGGGGTGAGTTCCTGTACAAGACACCATACAGCACCTAGAAAAAAGCTGCTAAAGAGTTCTGAAATACGTAGCTCACATGTGGTAATACCTTGAAGGCCTCATGTACAAATATACACATAAAACATGATAAAGTAAGGCAGACAGCCATTAATTGTTCCAGAGGCACTTGTGCTCTCATGCTTAAGAAATAGAAAAACTCAAAGGAATACTTGCTCAGTTCAACTTTTTAGAGATATCATTGAGGCTGACTTTGAAATGATTATATTGTCTACAGCACTATAAAAAAACTGCAAAGAAGCATTTACTTTAAAACCTTGACCTGTGGGGGGTAAGACAGCCTCCAGGCCTTTCATTAAGAAGACTTTCTCACGTAGGTCGAGAAAACACCCAAACCCCTGCCCCATCCATACATAGCAGCAACGTAGCCCAAGTGAGAACGACCACAACCAGGGTCGGACCTTAGACCTGTGCTTTGGTGTGGGACCTGAGGAGTGCTACTCGTGCCACCTAACCAACTCAGCCAGAGGCCCTTTCGCACTTTAAAAAACAGAAGGCATCTGTTGTAATGTACTCTACAAACTACAATCCTACAGACAGGTTAGTATTCCCATATCCATGATTTTATAACATACTATGCCTGGTGTGTTGGCCTTAGAGTAGGCATATCACAAGGGACTTAGGAAATAGAATTATAGAATGAACTGTACCCATTTTGTCAGTACAGGCTGCATATTACAAATTACTCAACAAGCAGACAGGGAACCTTAATCCTAAATTCGAAAAAGGAAACAGCATGCGTGGCCAAGATAATCAGCTGCATATTTTCTTTATATTGGTTACTCAAGCTGATCAGTTCAATATTGACATTGGAAGTGAGAGCTGCCACTTATAAAGGAGATGCACCACTTGCCATTGTCATTTAAAAAAGGGATATTGGTAATTTGATTGATGATGACAACCGGACCTCAGTGAATGTGTTGGCAGACCAGTTGGTGATTAATTGCTTACTCGAGACTGCACTTCTTGTTTGTAATACTTACAGTGTCAAGCTTATCCTGTGAAAACTCTAGCCCCAGAGACCGTGAGCTCACCAGAGAGCAAGGCAGCGAAAGTTTGGTGATGCTAAAGATGATTTCTTCATATTGGTGCTTATCTGGTGAGGAACAATTTTACTAAAGTAGTCAAGTGGTGTGGGTTGAGGTACAAGTTATCAGCATACATAGTTTGCATTAAAAAACAGCATACATAGTTCAGTTAAACCTGAAAGGTTGCAGCAAATAAAAAATTGCAGGGATGGCCACGTGAAGACCAGACCAAGTTTACAGTGGAACTGATAACAAACAAGCACCAATTGGCTATAGTTCTGAAAACATCCAACTATAGCTGGGTCCATATGACTGACAGTTTCAACAGCTTGTTCATGTTTTGCCACAACTAACATGGCATCCTGGTAGTGACACCTGCTATGTTCAGAATGTTGGTTCATGAAATTTTTAGTCACCTTCTGGATTTCTTTGATTGCTACTGTAGCAATACACCTTCCTAGTTATGGATGGCTGGTGTTCATCAGTGATAAACCAAATTATAAATCGTTATGACTTCTAGGTGTATAGCTTTATCTATGCACTAAATAAAATACAGAATGACATAATTTGGAATGGAGGGAATACATGGGAGTGGGGCGGGTGAGTTTGGGCTTGCCAGGAGGAAGTACAAGAAGGAAACAGGGCACGAGAAGGCACCAATCGACTGAACCAGAAATGAACCATTCCCTTTTACTGTTCTTACTTGACCTCTAGAACTCTTCATCCTCCTCTGAATTCCCCTGATGTATCTCTAATAACTATATCAACCTCCCTCTAATAGTCTGTACTTTCCTCTGTAGCCTCAAGCCTCCTGCCGTTGTCCCATTACTACATGTAGTGCTTTTTTTCCGAACTAATCGGCACAAGACAGTTGCCCATTTCTATTGATAGAGGAGAAGGTACAGCCCCTAAAGGCAAGCGTCAGTGCTTGGTTTTGCTTCTAATGGAGTTGGATGCTCTCCGTTCCAAATTATAAGACGTTTGACTTTTTTTACTCCAAGTTTGACCACTCGTCTTATTCAAAAAACTGGTGCAAATATAGTCAAATTTAAGTCATTCTTGAAGAACTTTTATTAATAAACCAATACATAATAAAAAAAGTGACATTTTGCACAAAATTTTGAATAAGACGAGTGGTCAAACTTGATGTCAAAAAAGTCAAACGACTTATAATTTGGATGGATTGAGTAACTGCTAACACATGGTCCTAACTATGATTAATAACCATAAATACCTGGCACTAGTTACCTTTCTGGTTAAGATACTACAGTAGGGAGTTAAAGTAAACAAACACTAAGCATCAATCCTGCAAACTTCTGAACAAATGCTTGTAATGCGACTTTAATAACATTACCAAAAGCGAAATAACCCCCAAACCGCGAAAATCCTCCTCGTTTCACCAGTACACATACCACAACAAATACCACCGTCCATATGAACCAAAATTATAAAATCTCGACCACTCGAGTAACCAACACAGAATGCCACCAACTGAACAACACATGAAACAGGAGATGAAGGCGCTAAACTAAAACAGGAGATGGAGCACGCGTACTTACCGATGAGCGAAGGACTTCCGCCACCTCGGGCGTAGAGAAGATTTCAGCCAGGTCGGTGACGAGGCGGACTTTGTGGTCGGACTCTGATAGCCCGACGTCGGCCTCCTCGGGGAAGTATCTCGGCCAGGCAGCCGCGAGCTTTTTGAAGGTGCCGTAGTCCCTAGTGCGCCCTTTGGGTTGGTGACCCTTCATTGTGTCGGCGTACATGTCACCGCCTCGCCGGAAATCTCAGAGGCCAGAGCCTCGCCTCTCCGGCGAGTCGTCGCGGGCGGGGAGGCGAGGCTTGAGGGCGGCAGGGGCAGGGGGCGGGCGGGACGAGCAGCCGAGCAAAATTTTCCCCCGGGGGTTTTGCGCGGTGAGCGTGGGAAAAACGCCGGAAAGGGGGAGAAGGTGTTCTAGCCGCGGCGCCTCTATTATGTCAGTGCCAGACAGGTGGGCCCCATGTCTGATCTGGCTGTACCACACGACCGATCAAAACCCTACATGGGCCACGGTGCTCCGCTCATTCGGGCCGCCATGCCCAGTTTTAGCATGCCGTGTGGGTGATGTACTGATGCCACCTTCCAGACAAAAAACATGTTTAATCTGGCCCAGACAAAAGGCGGGCTTAATCTAGCCCAGACAAAGTAGTTTCGATTTGGCCCACGTTTGTTCTCGTGTGGGTGATGTACTTGTGCCGTAAGGTTATCCTCAGCGGGATTTTATGATTTAGTTTTCAGGGCATTATATTTTAAAACTAGTATAGAAGAGTTTTATTATTATAAAACTTTTATTATCTCTCTTTAACAATACTAGCAAAAATGCACGTGCGACGCGCACGTGTTTTTAAAAATTATTTTAAATATAATAAAAATGTTTACTTAATTATCGATATATAATAAAGGTAGATGGCAAGTACTTAATCAATTTGATTAGGTCATATAAAACAAGGTTCAAATCGTTTGTTAGTCACAATGCCTCAAGTCGCATATATCGCTCCACTTTGACCAACACATTTTAGATGACTTGTGTTGCCCCTATTGTCAGTGTTTTTCCCCCGGGGGGTCACACCAACGAGTAAATTTGTATGCGTGCTCCTCTTTCCGGATGGTGATGCAAGAAGACACAGAGATTTATCCTGGTTCGGGCAAGAGAAGGCCCTAC
>Ga0182004_10002343_pt1 | contig 14659 bp, 16 predicted proteins | sample Sormic07211540_1_FD_120479 | JGI IMG/M metagenome (GOLD analysis project Ga0182004, IMG submission 120479) | Endophyte microbial communities from Sorghum bicolor roots, Mead, Nebraska, USA - 072115-40_1 MetaG | ecosystem: Host-associated > Plants > Roots > Unclassified | place: USA: Nebraska...
AGAACTGAAACGCTGACGGTTGTTGCTCCCAGAACCTTGTGCTAGCATCCTCCTCTTCTTATCCTGCCCCTTGCGCATGTTGTCCAACACTATAGCACGATTCACCAGAGCTTGGAAGGTAGGATAAGTGTTTCCTGCCAGTTGCAACCTGAGTTCATAGTATAGACCCTTCATGAACAAGCGCTGCTTATCAGCATCTTCTCTGACATCATTTGGAGCATAGCGAGCCAGCTGCTCGAAGGCGTCATGATATTCAGCCACAGTCATAGAGCTCATCCTGAGAGATCTGAATTCTTCTTGCTTGAGATCCATCATTCCCTCATTTATCTGTCAAGCTCTGAAAGCTCTACACAATTCCAGCCATGTGACAGGAGGAGCATTGTTGGGACGAGCAGCTTGATATGACTCCCACCATGTCCGAGCTGCTCCCTGAAGTTGTCCAGAAGCATGCAACACCTTCTCCAGGTTATTCCACTGTGCTATGTTCAGTTGCCTCTCTACAACACGTAACCAATTATCTACCTCTATAGGATTAGCTGAGTGTGTAAATATCGGAGGTCTTCCCTTCATAAACTCCCTACGCTTGTCCCTCACATGAGCAGGTGGTGGTGGTGGTGGAGGTTGCTGCTGTAGGTGCTGCATGAAAACATGCATCATCTCCTTCTGGGTTTGCATGAGCTTTTCCACAGTAATTGGAACATTGCCCCCCATGCCACGGCCTCTGCCTCTGCCTCTTCCCCTTGCTGCCATCTGCATTCCAAGGTATAGAAACATGAAATAGTAACGTCCAACATGACAATTACAAGAGATAATGAAATCTGCAATTTTCTCGGTAACATCCAACATCAGCAGATCAGAAAATCAGTAATATCCCGAGTTTCAGAATTCAAAAGGATACATACTGTAAGGTAAAGAAATTATCTACAACTTTCATTTAGATCATATTGACAGATTCCAAAGTTATGTTAATAAAAAACTGGGTACAACCGAAACTGTGTTCCAGAATTCCAGACTGCGCAGAAACCTCAACTTTAAATTGCCATAACTCACAGCTCATAACTGATAATAATATCGTTATTGCGGCATTGGAAATATAGGAAAGTCTACTTGTTCCGAGAAAAATTTGATGATCATTGCACGAACAGAATTTGATTTATATCAGAATCATTGCAGACTGCTGCAGAAAGTAGTAAAGGACAAAAACAGGACATGACACCAAACCACTATTTATTCATGTTCTTACTTAAGGTTCTTAACTAGCGGACTTGTGGACATGCCCACAAAGTTCCAGCACTCATTACCAGAATCCAAATCACACATAATCATAATAACAATCCAGCAAACACACCAAGTTCACACCACACTAACAAAAAACTCGAAATAACTCGCAAAACTACTAACGTTCCTATTACATATGGGTTCTTCCTATTCCTCGAGAGCGGCATCCTTTAAGATAGATTTGGAACGCAGCCTCTTGTGAAGCTTGGGACGGCCTTACTCTGCTCGACGATCATCTGCTTCCCTTTGCTCCTGCTCCAGCAGCTTTCTCTCACGGCGCAGTTCATTCTCCAACTCGATCACCTTGACGGTCAGTTCATAAGTCAGCTCCACTTGCGCCTGAAGCTTTGGTTGTGAAGCATCTTCAACTACTATGGCCCAAGTCATCTTCTCTGGCATGAAGCGAGGATAGTGGTATGTCCCATTGTACTGGACCTCCTCAAAGCGTCTACCACGGTAAAAGATCAATGCCTGGTAAGCTGCATCAGCCATGCTCTCCTTTACCGTGTCCCGGCTGATTCGAGAGATATGTTTTGACTCCACCTTTTGAATCCCCTTAGTAGCATCCAATGTCTTGACTACTTGGTCTGCATCCCAAAGTGATCTCCTTAGAGGGTGTTTGTACTCAGTGCAGTAATACTCTAGTGTGGCTTGCAAATCCGAGTAGTGGTGGTTCAATGTAAACACCAAATTCTCATGGAAGAAAGCCTTGGGATCTGATTCTAGAAACCATAGCTCAGTAGTCCACCCCATCCTTGCATTACCTAACTGAGCAGGCTGTGGTGGAGGTGGATCTTGCATCTTCTCATCTTCAGGCACCTCCTCCTGAGCTTCCACCCTTGATTCCTCATCTGACAGCTCAGGAACACCTTCCACATGCTGCCCTCTTGGGTTGAACAGGGCACGATACTCCTCAGTAGTCATGCGTGTAGCACTAAGGGGACGGGGTGGCATCTACAAAAAGTTTTTAGACATAGATCAGATAGGTGCAATCATTTCACAATAGAGCAAGATAGAGAAGCATAATACTTTTAGCAAATAACAAGACCTGGGAAGCATGAAGTAAGTAAAGTGAAGGTCCTAAACTTTCGACCATTTCTAACTAGGTTTGCGTCCTACAGTCAACAAAGCTCTAATACCAATTTGTCACACCCATATTTTAAGAACAAAATAGGATGCATAAAAGACTCATATGGGCCCTAGAAACAGTCGCACACATAAGTAGACAAATCTCAAATGTACCATTGTAGTGTTTATTACATAGCGGAACATAATAAATCACATAGTCTTATACAAAAATGATAGCAAGAAGTAAACAACGCTCTCGACGGAAGCTCCACAGAGGGACAGCATTGACTGGTTGACTTCGAACCTAATACTCATAGCGATAGTCCTCATTCCAATCATAATCATTAGCATAACGTGGGGTGTTGGGAAATTGCAAGAGTGAGGACATACCGTACTCAACAAGTATAACCAGGGCTTCATGAGGCTCAAATAGCTGACACTAGTTTGATTGCATTTAGCTTTTAATAGTGGATAGCATGTTCATAATTAGATAGCAAATGTCAAGGTAGCTTTAACAATCCGTTAATCACATGATTAATTGTAAGCATAATTAACTCAAAGTATAAACGATAATCAAATGAACATAACCGCTTAACAAGCTCATCATCTTTAGTGTAAGAACCCCCAAGGCTGCTCTTACCCATGAGCATGGCTAGTATACCAGTTTTCAACACTCTGCAGAGGTTATACATCTTTACCCATGAGTCATGATTTACCCTTTCACCCGAGGTAACTAGTCTCTTAACCCCGTTCCTAGGGAGGTCAGCACAGATCAGTATGAAGACCTTTTCTAGCTTGTTAGATGTTACCCAAAAGGGCGCTAGAGGGGCTCAATCGACACGGGTATAGTGCGAGCTCCCTAGGAAGGGGGTTAAGAGACTAGCTACCTCGGGCGAAAGGGTAAATCATGACTCATGGGTAAAGATGTACAACCTCTGCAGAGTGTTAAAAACTGGTATACTAGGTGTGCTCATGGTCAAGAGCGGCCTTGGCGGTTCTTACACTAAAGATGATGAGCTTGTTAAGTGGTTATGTTCATTTGATTATCGTTTATGCTATGAGTTAATTATGCTTACAATTGATCATGTGATTAACGGATTATTAAAGCTACCTTGACATTTGCTATCTAATTATGAACATGCTATCCACTATTAAAAGCTAAATGTAGTCAAACCAGTGTTAGCTATTTGAGCCTCATAAACCCCTGATTATACTTGTTGAGTACAATATGTGCTCACTCTTCCAATTTCCCAACACCCTAGGTTATGCTAATGATGATGATTGGAATGAGGACTATCGCTATGAGTATTAGGTTTGAAGTCAACCAGTCAATGTTGCCCCTGTGTGGAGCTTTCCTCGAGAGCGTTGTTTACTTCTTGCTATCATTTATTGTATAAGACTATGTGATTTCTTATGTTTTGCTATGTAATAAACACTACAATGGTACATTTGAGATTTGTCTAATTTTGTGTGCGACTGTTTCTGGGGCACATATGAGTCTTTTATGCATCCTATTTTGTTCTTAAAATATGGGTGTGACAGAAAGTCCTGCTCATGGAATTCAACAATTATGAGTAGTTATCTTTTACATTCCACTGCATGTTTACATTAATCCATATATTCACACTATTTAGTTTAATTTTCCTTAGCCATAACTTGTTCCATTTCATATATTCATCTCACATGCATTATAAAAAACTCACCATGATCATACTCTTTTATCTCTATGTGAATAAATCTCTACTATATTTTCATGTTACCTTTATTTGCTATGATATATGTTTAGGCTTTGAAGTACTTTCATAAATTTCTTAAATGAAGCATTGTGCTTAGTTTCAGAGTGGTGGTTTTACTTTTAAAAGGCTTTTAAACTGAGCTCAGATTAAAATGTCTTCCTAAGTCAAATTAGACATGGTGTCTAGGTTGATTTTTGAGTCGATAGTATGTTGTAGTGGATACTAGATATTTTCTCAGACTAACCCCTACAGGAAAATTTTGAATTAAATCTGGGAAAGTCAAGAGATAAGTTTATACCAAGGATGAAACAAGGTAGATGATAACATTGCACAAAAAGTCCAACTTGTGAGTAGTAATATTTATTCATTTATCTTTTGTTAAAATTTATCTTTGCCTTGAACCATTCTAGACTGCAAGTCACAATTTATGCTAAATAATCTTGAACCATATATCGTCTTGATTAGCATAGAAGAAAATTACAAAAAAAGTATGGACAACAAAACCCATATTTCAATCTTGCTATTTCCTCGGGTATGTTTCCATTAACGTATTGCAGGAAAGAACAACCTTAATCAATTGCTGAATTTTCTAATGAGGATTATCGCGTCTCTAATAGACCCCAACTCATCAACCACAAATTAATCAAAGAAATTAGAAAAAAGTTAACGAGTGAAGAGCATGTAATATTCCATAGTTTCATTGAATGGTGAAAAGGTGAAAAAGATAAAACAAAGGTCTTGCTCAGCAAGACCATAATCTCACACCAATAGATGAACAGGAACCCTCCTCTTCCAACTAAGTTTGTCATCACTTACTTAGAAAGATCAAGATATGAGGTACGTCAGTCCAAGCCTCATGCAACATGTAACTACAATTAACATCTCATACCATGTTGCTAATTTGTCTTGGCCATTTCTACCCTATGCTATGCTCAAACATAACTTGCTAAAATATATATATATATAATAAAATGCTCCTGTGGTTCACCATACATATTCTTGTTTCTAAGTGAATAAGTACCAAGTCTTGCAAACTAACTTATTCTATTATAAGTATGCTTTAGAATATTACTTAAACATTATGAAAATCAAGCATACTTATATAAGAATTTAGTTGTACATAAAGACTAACCCCTCCTACTTAAAAAATGATTAAATCATATTAGGAGACTTTTCATAGAATCAAATCAAGGTTAAGTGTATGCTTCAAAATAATATCCTTGCTTTAACCTTGATGAAAAAATTGAAATAGTATTGAATCATTGAAAACATGAGCTTCAAAAAACTCTTAGGCAAACACTATCCATACTCTGATCAATAGTATATTCCTTCGGATATGTGTTGTCCACTAATCCCTTGTAGAGAAGACGTAACGAGAGAAGCAGGAGGTCCGAAGAGTGAGAAAGCAGTACAACATATGAGACAAGATGAAAAAAAGAAGGTGGCACCACCATTGGGAGCCACTGGTGAAGGCACCACCTCAGCCCTTACCCTCAATAGCAACTCAAAGTACTCAATGAACCACTGCAAGGAGAAGTCCAGTTCAAAGGAATAGAAATATCGAAACCTCGCCGTGAGGTAACATCGGTAGTTATCTATATCTACTTCCTTACATTGCATGAGTTAATTTCTCTTGAGTATGTTTACTTTTCTATATTGGCAATGCATAGAAATAACAAAAACAAACAGTCTTGAATTAGGCTGCATTCATGCATCTTAAAAAAAATTTTAAGCCCCATGTGAAACCCTTGTAGTGTAAAAGCTGTAGGAGTTCCTAACTGTGGTGGCCTATAGAATATAAATATATATATATCATGCATTTGCACTTTATGCATATAAACCCATAAATTCCAAAAAAATATTAACTAAGCATATTGCTGGAATACTGCTATCTTAAAAATACTTTGAAACCACCACAACACCCAGTCCTCTAAAAATGGTAATCATTAACGTTTTATCCTCATATCGTTCCAAAAGTTTTGGTGTTTTGTGAGAGCTTTCTGTAGAATGACGCCAACAGCCAGCTTACCTAGGAATCTTCATCTTCATCACTTGAAGTACACCTTTCTGACATACAGCTGACCCCTGTATGAATGAAGTAACTTTTTGGGTGATGAGATTGAAGGATTCCACGCAACACTTGCTCTTATAAGCATGAGCTCCTCCATGAGGACCACTCAGCTTCAATGATCCACCATAAGCAAACATCTGGTTTGTGGGAGAGCATCCCCTAGTTATCAACATGGTTAGAAGTGTGGGACAAAGAGAATAAAGAGCTGGAGCCAGAAAAGAGAGAAGCAAAAGAGACAAAAACGGGATGGAAGAAGGAACGTGCGGCATCACCACGAATCGGGGAGTTGACTGAGGTTACATCAGATAATAAATCCACTGAGTAAGTGTTCTCCTCTATCTATGTCCTGTCGATAGACTTTAAATTTCATACCCTAGCCATAAGTTTAAAATGGTAGTTATCTCTTTAAATGCATTTGCAATTTATTTAGTAGCATAATTCTGTTCACACACTAAAAGATATAAAAACTACAATAATATTTACTGCATTACTCATGCCATCACAAAGCCCCATGTGGATACCCTATGGTATTTTCCGAAGGAACATCCGCTGTGGTGGCATAAAATAAAAATGAAAAAAATACAGCATTCATATTTAAATTCCTGCATCATAAATAGAAATTTCAAAAATAAGAGAAAATTGAAATCCTATTTATATTAGACGACAATAAAGCTAGCTCATAAAGGTGATCAATTACTCTTTGTCTGACTGTGAAACCATTAACAAATTTGAGCCTTGAGTTTTGTTTTCTTTTTGTGGAGAGTATTTATGCTGGAATAACATCATTGCAAGGAGAGAGTCTGTCAGTGGCGCCCACCAGGTTCGCTACTGGTCAGCTCACTCCAAAGGACATCTACACCAAGTATTGCAACCATCCAGCTTGGGGGAGGAGCATCCCCTTGTTATCGGGTAACTACACCTAGGCAATTATTAATTTTACTTGTTATATATATATTCATAAAATAGCAAAAGTACATGGGCACATGAAGGTCCACGCCTGTTGAGTCTTTTATGAGTCTATGGTTAAATAAAATCTAAAAAACCAATAAAAATAAGTCTTAGTTAGTATTAATTATATTGTAGTGTCTTGGCTAGAGTGTTGACAGTCGATAATGTCAATATTTATTAGAACTTTAGACACAAGGGAACACATGAAAACATATTAGTCTAGGGTTTAATCTGAATTTTGCACGAGTTTTGCATATTCTGTATTTTCTAAGGTAAATTTCAGGAAAGATGAAAAGAGGGATTCTAATGCAAAATAAACACAAAACTTATCCGCCACGGCAACATCACAATCGGGACGCGGGAAGGATCCAGAAGACACCGGAAGCAACCAAGGGGCCAGCGGCCGCCAGGTGGGGCCGACCGGCCCCACCCTAGCGCCGGCCGGCGCCCCCCTAAGGTTTCTGGCCACCGCCTTCCGGAAGCTTCCTCCACCGTCTCTTTTGATGCATCTCGACCCTTGGTTAAGTTGTCTTGTTTCTACGGCGCACGTCGATCCCACTGGGCTATAAATAGAGGGGCAGACCCCCCCAAGAGGCATTCTACATCTTGGTGCTTCATATTCTCTACATAATTAGGGTTATGGTCCCTCTAGTTGATCTAGTTCTATTTCATCTAGTTCTAGTTCATCTAGATGTAGCAATTAGGAGAGACTAGTTCTTCTAGATCTAGTCTAGTTTAGAGATTAGAGAGATTGAGTAGAGGAGTAGAGATTCTGGAGGAGTTCTGGCCTGTCGGCGCTTCTTCGTGGCTGTATTCTTCTAGATCCAGTTTCCTCGTCCGGAGCTACGTTCTGAGGTACTTTTGTACTTATCATTTTGATTTAAGTAAGCAACTTGTTCTTATTCATTCTTTGGTTCACAACCCATATTGAGTGCTTTGATCTTAGTAATTACTTAGCTGAAGTAGTATTTCATAGTGTAGGTGTGGTGCCTAGGCTAGGTTTACTTGTGGATGTCCCCTGATCAGCCGGACAGTGGTAGCTCACATAGGTAAATTATAGCTACGTTGATTCCTCTGTAGTCCACTTTCCATTGATAGGACTAATAGGCTTATAGGTGCTTGGTAGGAGATTACTCTGTTTCTTCTCCTATTTGGGTTACGTGCTTGATACGATGATATTATACAAAGTTTACTGGAGTCAGAACCAGAGTGCATCAACCATTTCCTTTTTCTTGATATGATCTAGCCTAATTGTAGAGTTATGTCTATATACTTTGTGATCATCACAATTGTTCCCTGTGAATATGATATTTAAAACCTCCGAGTAAAATGTGACACTGGTATGATATATGTGCGTTTGCGGATAACCCTACTTAAATCTATCTAAATGGAGTGTAGTTAATTTATACTAACATGCATTTTTGGATCCGTTGTCGGGGAACGGTTTGCTGATTTTGACTTAGTTTAGCTTAATCTTGTATAATACTTTTATCTTTTCCTATTTTATCCCAGTATCTTCACTATTTTTGTGTTTATCCTTATGGATATTAGTTTAAATTCCACACCTATCTTTATGGCATGTGCAAAATCTTGAAGTATAAACCTTATCATTATATCTATAAGCTATGCCCATGTCTACATAATATAATAAACCGTTCTCCAATATATCATGGGAATCATTATCCTGACCATGGTTTGCTAGGCCCCATTTTTATTCAACATTTGGGTCTTACCAAGAGTTACTAGGAATCCCTTGATTTATCTTCTTGAGGATCTTTTCTTATCTTTTTTAAAAAGCAAGAGATTATGCTCAAATGAGTTGCTCTAGATATTTCTAATCTCCCCAAAAGAAGAAAAGGATTTATTATCCAAACTAATAAACAGAAGTCTTGATAACTAAAATACAATCATCTCATTCCTAAGATTTAGCAATCAATCCTAAACCTTTGAAATTCCACGTTAATGATTTAGACTTCCAATTAGCTAAGATGCTCCTAAATCAATGCATATTAGTTCCTCTCAGAAGAGTGTCTTGGAAAAAGCATCATCAACTTCCTTTCCTTCCTAAAAACACATTGGGAAGAATTCAAGGATGGCATGCCAAGTTATGCCATAGAAGGAGAGCCAAGCCACTTAGAAATAAATTCTATCTTCTCCCCTGCTATGCCCATATTAAATGTCTTTGAACCCACCTCTAAACCCATCCTTGACCCCAATAAATATTTTTATGCTCCTTCTACTAAATGATCCTATAAATCCACCAAGACATCCTATGAATAGGAGTCATGAAGATTATAAGAATACCTTTGAAGAGCAGGAACACATAGAACATATTAGAAATACATATGCTATTGTCAAAGAATGGATGGAAGAAGATGAAGTTTTAGCACTAGCATCTAAACTTGGTCTAAATTCAAATGTTAAGTTTATATCAATTTCTTTGATAAACAAAACTCACCCAAGTTTAGAGGAAACTTTAGACGAGACCAACCTTAGGGACATCAATCCATGGGAAATCCTAGAAAATAAAATATCTAATATATATCATAAGCATGAAATAATAGAGACAAACTTATTGCCTATAGACAACCATGAAGAGACACCCTTGGAGTTCGAAAAGGTAGATCATATTGTCGATCATGTGAATTATTTCATTAAACACCCTATTAGACCCATGCTCATATGAGAAATCTCCTGGATCAATTAGTCTCTAATATTATCACACACGAGATCCTCAACCCCCTTATTCTACCTATTAATAAAATCATTAAGAGGGTGGTTGTAGACACATATGTTTACCATAAATAGTGTAGATCTTATTGTGGTGAATAACACACTTAGAGTGATGTTGGAAGGGAAACCACTTCACCAAACCACATCATGAAGGTTTCCCAAGGACAAGCCTAGTGTCCTAAAACAATCACTGTTTAGACCATGACATGAGTGTTCTTCTACTGTGCTATCCTTGTTAATTGAGCATAGAATTATAATTATAAAAATATTCCTTCAGGTATTCTTGTCACTAACCCTCCAAGATTAGAGCAATAAGATTGAAGGAGTGACAAATGCATGGTATGTCCAACCAATCATTATGCAACATTGAATTACTTTCATTCAATCTTAACTTTTGCAAAAGTCAAGCTTGGGGATATGCTTCAATAGATACATCTTTTGCCACATTGCTATACTATCTTGGTTGCCTCTAACTTTAATATATTGTTGGGAAATCTTAACACACACAGACTAAAGTAAGATGTGACAAGTATCTAGAAATGGTGGCGCCTAACCAGCACTGCTTAAATGCAAGCCTGAGCTGTTACTATGATAGGGTTTCAGGCTACCCTGAGTAGTGGCTCCAGAAATGCTAAGCAACACTAAACTCTAGCGGTGATGCAAGACGTACCAAGGGTAACTCTGCAAGCGCACAGGTACCGCTGTAGCACTTCAACCGTGGTGAGTATCCGCGGTGTCGTAATTTATAGTTCGCTCACGGAAAGCGGACTAAGACTCTCACTACTAGGAATGTGATCATCACTAACGATTTTCTCGTGACACTGTCCAAGTTCGTCATAGAATGTTATATTGCCATGACAAAATCTTTAGTTTCGTCATAAGTAACTGGAGACGAAGATTTTCCTTAAAAATTAGTGACAAAAATGGAAGGCACGTCATAGAACAACTCAAGGAAATCGTCATAGATCGTGCTGATCGTGAGTTACACTCCAATGATAAAACTAATTCATCACAGATTAGATTTGCTATATCGTCATAGCTATTTTGCCTCGTTTCACCCACCTAATGACGAAACATATTTGTCACAGATCAGTTTTGGTAGTCGTGGTCCCGCTCCACAGCAGGTTGGCACTAACGACGTTGCGCCCCTTTTTTTAGCAACACTTGGCGCCATTGGCTGCAAACAACACGAGCTGGGCCAAACAGGGGCAATCGGCCCATAGCAATGACATAGCCAGCCCAGCCCAATTGGCCCACAGCAGGACAGAGTAGTGCGCGAGTTGGCCTGGCCCATCATCGATTACACAGCTAGCCCAGTAAATCGCACAGGCTTTTTATCCAGCAAAAATAATGCTCCCGCGAGACTTCGAACCCGTGACCAGACGAAGCACAAGTAGTAGCAGTACCATCGATCATTGCTCCCAGCCCACCTAAACGCATGAACGCGATGTGACCTCAACACCTGATCGCCACTTCGACGTGCGGCACCTGCGACTACGACATAGCGGCAGAGGACTGAAACGGCGATGCGACGGCACAGGCTTGCCCCAGCGGTGACGTGACTACTAGGGTGTGCCGCGAAGACGATGCGACGGCAGAGGCGTGCCTTGACGGTAGAGGTGTGCCACGACGACAACGTATTGGTAGATGCGTCCCGCGGCAATGACATTTTGGCAGTAGGCTGACGACGCAGCGGCAGAGGGGTTCCCCACCTGTGTTGCATCTACAGAGGAGCGCTACCGCGCGTGGAGAGGGCAGTACATCACGTATTGTGATTAAAGTAGCGCCAGGGACACGTAGCGAGGGCACAGCAGCGGCGGTGCGGGTAGACTTTAAAGGTTTGGTTTAATTTCGGTTAGAAATTTCATAGATACATGCATGTGTTCGATTTTAATTTTTTTTAATTTTATTTTAGTGTGCAAACAGATGGATAGAAGTTGGGTTTTTGGGAAACAATTCACAACTGCATATTTCAAAGCAGTTGAAGAGTTTATGAAATTTGTTTCTAAAAGATACCCTGAGGACACATACATTTGTTGTCCGTGTACCAATTGTCTTAATCATGAGATGCAACCTCAGATTGAATTAGAAAACCATATACACATTTATGGAATGTCAGCTACATACACGAGGTGGATTCATCATGGGGAGTCAGCAGATGCTGTGGTTGCTGAGGGTAGAGATCAGGAGCTCGAAGGACATGATCATGACTTTGAGATACATGTGGATATGGACGATGATGTGTACGATGATGATCATGATAGGTGAACTATATGCAGCGGCAGAGGCAGATGGAGAAAAGCCAAGGTTTGCAAGAGTCCTTGAAGATGCGAAAGAAGACACTAAGCCCGAGTTCTAGGCATTCAAAATTTTCTTTTATGGTGAGGATGTTGTATATGAAGTCTCGTTATCGAATGGGCAATAACGCATTTTCTGCAATGATGAAGCTGATGACAGAAGGATACCCTCAGAGTGAGTTGCCAAAATCCTATGATGAGGCCAAGAAATATCTTCAAGAATTGGGCCATGGTTACGAAACCATCCATGTGTGCAAGAACAATTGTGTGTTGTTTCGGAAAAATAATGCTGATTTGAATGTGTGCCCAGTATGCAAGGAGTCTAGATGGAAAGATGAAACTGGTTCGAAGCAGGTTCAACATAAGGTTTTGAGGAACTTTCCAGTCGTGCCAAGGTTGAAAAGAATTTATGCTTTGAAATGAACTTCTGAGGAAACACAATGGCACAAGAAAGTGAAGAAGCCTGTCGCCAATGTGATGAGCCATCCAGCTGATGGGGAAGCATGGAAGGACTTTGAGAGGGAATTTCCAAATTTTGCGCGAGACCCAAGGAACTTGAGGCTTTCCCTAGCTACGGATGGATTCAATCCATTTGGCAACATGAGTACCCAGTACAGTATGTGGCCAGTGCTTCTAACACCTCTGAATCTACCACCATGGGAATGCGTGAATCTAGCAAACTACTTTATGTGTTTACTCATCCCAGGTCCAAAATCTCCAGGAAAGGATTTTGATTTGTTCCTTGAGCCCCTAATCGAAGAACTGCTCAAGCTTTGGAAGGGTGTCAGTACGTACAATGCATCTACTGGTAGAAAGTTCGACCTTCATGCTGCTTTGCTGTGGTGTATACATGATTTTCTAGTGTTGGCAACGTTATCTGGGCGAACTACTAAAGGGTATTATGCATGTATTCATTGCGACAAGGATCCATTTTGTAAGGGAATAAGGAACAAGATATGCTACATTGCACATCGTCGTTACCTTGAGAGGACACATGCATGGCGGAAAAGCTTGGCTTTTGATGGTAATCATGAAAATAGAGCTGAGCCTAGCAAGTTTACTATGGATGAGGTGCTACATGAGCTATAGAAGGTGAAAGATGTCAGGCTAAGGAAGCACCCTCACATTACTGGAAATAAAAGGAAGCGTGGTGATCCTCCAAAAATTTATAGCCACAAAGTTGGGTTATGGAGTTTGCCATATTGGAAATTTTTGAAGCTTCCACATAATCTCGTTGTGATGCACATAGAGAAAAATGTATGTGAAATTATTCTTGGCACTTTACTAAATGTTCTAGGCAAGTCAAAGGACACACAGAATGCAAGGCTAGATTTGTATGATATGGGCATAAGACCTGAGTTGCACTTGCAACAAGATGGCAACTCAGCCTACAGGGCTCCACCTGGTCCATATGTGTTGGGGAAGGATCAAAAAGTTCAGTTTTGCAATTTTCTGAAAGGTCTCAAGTTTCTAGATGGATATGCGGCTAACCTAGCAAGATACATAAGTGAAGATGGTTCAAGGGTGGTTGTAAAGCTGAAAACACATTCTTGCCACATACTCCTACAAAGGGTCATACCCGCTGGCCTTAGAGGACTAGTGAGGAAGGATGTATATGAAGCAATTACAGAGCTAGGAACCTTCTTTATGGAACTATGTAGTAGAAATCGAAGGATTGATGTTGTCAAACGACTAAAAAAGGAAATTTCATTGATCCTATGCAAGATTGAGAAAATCTTTCCACCTGCCTTCTTTGATGTCATGGTGTATTTGTGTGTCCATCTTCCTGATGAGGCACTGCTTAGAGGACCTGTTCAGTATGGCTGGATGTACCCAATAGAAAGGCGACTAGGCACTTTGAAGAATTTTGTAAGGAACAAGGCTAGGCCGGAAGGATCAATTGTTGAGGCATATATGGCAAGTGACACCTTGACCTTTTGTTCTAGGTATGTGGAGGATGTGGATACTAGATTTAACCAGGACGATGACAGTGGTACAGAGAGGCCATTGCCTAACGACATATCTGTTTTTAAGCATGGTGCTACTCTTGTTGGAGCTAATAGGACCCAGTACATTGATGCTGCTGTCATGAATAAGTTAGTTTGGTATGTGCTACATAATGCTGAAGAAGTAGAGGATTATTTGGAGTAAGTATTTTTAACTTGTTTCAGATTTATTTTGTGTTTTATTTATTAGATCTTGCAAATTTTTCTTATGAATGGAGTTTTCCGTATAGCCTGTACAGGAATGAGCTAGTGCAGCAAGGTGCACATCCTAATGAGGTTGATAGAATTGTTGAACAAGGATTTGCAATGTGGTTTAGGTCCCATGTAAGTCAATAATCATTCTTTTTCTGTTTATAGGCCTATAAAATGCATTATTATCCATATTTAAATGGTGACCTGTGGCAGAACACCCTAAGTGTTTGGGCCCACCGGCACCTGTCATTGTCCTAAGGACCTCTGACGGTGATGCCGAGAGTCCTCCCACTTTAGAAGTCCGATGAGCATCGCTGGATGCTCATTCCA
>Ga0182004_10002344_pt1 | contig 14658 bp, 11 predicted proteins | sample Sormic07211540_1_FD_120479 | JGI IMG/M metagenome (GOLD analysis project Ga0182004, IMG submission 120479) | Endophyte microbial communities from Sorghum bicolor roots, Mead, Nebraska, USA - 072115-40_1 MetaG | ecosystem: Host-associated > Plants > Roots > Unclassified | place: USA: Nebraska...
AGAGGAACGTAAACATACACAGATACAGCAGTAGTACTTAGTTGCTTCAGAGTTCAGACGAGAACAGCTGCAGCCTCCGGGCAACGGGGCAAGCGACCATTCATCTTAACACGATGCAAGCACCACATAAATGTACAACGATCATACCCCATAGGAAACTATTTTGATCACTTGGCCTCTCTTCAGTGTTCAGTCCAAAGAGAGGCAAATTAAAACGATACAGTTCCAACACATTCCAACCCTGAATCTGGGGGGGGGGGGCGCTAAAAGGAGAGCTACAGTTCATTTCTTATGTATGGTACACATTTCCATCTTTGATCATCCACATTGGGGTCAGGGTCCAAAAATATTATAATGGTAATTGTAAACTACAGAAATCATGAAAAGGGAGGCTTTTCTAAGCTCAGCTGCTGGCTGCTATGCTACCGGGTCTAAATCTGACATTCCTACACTGTCTCAACTTCCCAACAGCCTCCTGGGACTTCCCTTGCAAAAGGTCTATGTAAACTGATGCTAGCACTGCCCGGGGGTTGTTGGGCAACATCGCCAGGCCACGGCTCACCATGTAATTGGCCTGCTCAACTTCTCCCTGCATTGCAGCAGTCATGCCAAGGTCAATATACAGAACACCACGGGCCTCCTCTGGCCTGAGGCTCTCTGAGTGCTCAGATTCTTCTGTGGCTAGTTTTGTCACTGAAGGAGCAACCGAGTCTTCACCATCACTATCTCTCTCAACCAATGCCTTTTCAGAGTTCTCCACATTATACGGCAACTCAATATCATTGCCATCTCTTATATAAACTGATAGCTTCTCAGCAGCATCCTTTGGTCTGTTCAAAGTACACAGAGCTTCAGCTGCGTATACATGGCTGAGGAATACATACATCCTGGAACAGTCTGTCAGCTGCAGTACTGACTTTGCATAAGACAAAGCTTTCAAGGGATTCTCAAGACACAATTCAACAAATGCCAAGTTCCCCAGGATGGCCTGTCTGATTTTGAGGTTCTCTTTTCTACATATCTCATCATACAAAGCAAGAGAACTCTGCAAGGTAGCATTCAAGCTCGTTCCCTTTTGTTCTCCATTTACATTAGCTAGAGTTGGGCCAGAAGGTAATTTAGAATCTGTACTTGCAGTGCTCTTATGACCTGAGCTTTTATATCCTTGTACTGCTCCTTGGTTGCAATCCTCTATGTTAGATGCAATTACCGAATTTTCCTGCTCAGTAGCATCCAATAATAGCAGCGCATTGAGTAGACACTGTCTAGCAAATCCAAGTGAAACCAAATTTTTATGTTTGCCTGAAGTCACACCTGCAGAATCAAAATTATTTCTCAAGTTCACAGGGTTGACAATCAACTGCCGCCATTGTCCTGACCCCACAACATTGACTCCAATCTCGTCGTTGCATGAAGAAGCACCGTTTGCACACAGGAGACCCTTTTCTAGAGCTAGCAGACTACAGTCCGAAAAACGGAGCCAGAAAAGGGGTCGCTTGTAGAAGAGCGGCATGGCCTCACGAAAACAAGAAGCTGCTAACAAAGGCTTCCCACACATCAAATGTTGGATACCACAGTTGTATGAAATAAGGCAAGACTTGTCTTGTGATAAAGCAGACAGCTTCATTGGTTTCTCTGAACGAAGTGATAAGCTGTATTTTAGTGCTTTGCTAAAGCACCATATAGAGGTGTGATACGATCTCTGTTGGTGGAGAATACATCCCAGGTTGTTGTAGAAAATGGCTAGCATTGCTGGTTCAGTCCGATTATTCGGTGTGCTCAATAGCTTCACAGCCTTCCTATAATTCCCCCGGGCATACTCCAGCTGAGATTTCAAGAGAAGCTCTGTAGATGAATCCCTACCACGTGCCATGTTCATTAGTACTTTGAGTTCTCGCTTCGCAACCTTAAGGTTCCTAGTGAGCAGTAGAAGCCGGACCTTGTAAATCTGAAGTCTAACTTTCAAATCAGCAGCAGTAGCAGCGAGATCAGCAGATGCCCTTGAGAAATCATTCAAGATACGCCTGCCCAAATTCTGATGTCCATCAAAGGTAGAGTACAGAGATTCAAATTCTATTTGATCATCTGGGAAAATTCCCGCTGAAAGGTTCTCATATCCACCAGCATAAGCATTTGAATCAGAATCTGGAGGCATGTTAATTCTGGCAGGAGGCTTCGGTTGAGCTAATTGCTGCTGAGGTATGCTTGCATTTTCATTCGGGTTCATTGTGTTAGCTACTCCAAATGACCTTTCCAAGTATTGTATTATGTCCTGTAAACCAATAAATAATCATAAAGTTCAATAGGATTAACAAAGCTTCTTCTACATGAAGTCAATACTCTATGTCCAAAAAAGAAACAAGACCAAATGAACACTATGACAGACCCTACTAAATATGACAGTACTAACACAGAGTTCACAGAACAATATGTAGGAACCACAAGATCAACACACCCCAGATCTCTCGTTAAGAATCATCACATGGCAAGGAATTGTGGTGATAGCATAAAAATGTAGAAGGATATGAAACCAGGAAACATATGGAAACAAAGTGCACAAGATCCGAAATACTCCATCCAGTCAGATAACTAGATAAGTGATGTTTTAGGTTGCGTGCAGTTCACCATTTCAATCTTTGACTAGAAATACTTTCCAAGTTGAATTTGGATTCTTGAAAATTGTGGAAGTAGATTTGTCCTGAAAAGTTTCATAGGACTATACTTTTGCTATATATCTATAGACATCATAACAAAAATTAGTAGCCAAAGTTGTCTCAAAGACCATGTCAATGTCCAAAACATCATTAATTTGTGACAGGAGTGTCAAATAAAATAGCAAACACAACCGCAGAAAAAAGTCAGTAAATTCAATCTAAAAAGGAAAAAAGAGCAAACAAGGGTCAAAGATCCCAGTTAAATCTGACTGTTAACCTCAACAGTTCAAAATTTGGCAAATGGAGCTCTAGCTGAGTTGGTTAGGTTGCGCTAGTAGCAGTCCTCTGGTTTGACTCCCCGTGGGGAGCGAATTTCAGGCTGGAATAAAAAAATTCCATCTGTCCCACGACAAAGCAAAGGCCTAAGGTCCGGCCTAGGTCGTGGTCATTCTCATATGAGCTACGGTGCCGCTGCGTATGGGTGGGAAGGGGTTCAGGGGTTTTCTTGACCTGCGTGAGATCTTAGCAAAATGCCTAGTGGCTGTCGAGAAAATTGCAATTATAGGACACCAAACAACGCACTTCGCAAATATAGGACTCCAATCATCGAATTCGTAAAAATGACCCTCAAAACATTGGCTTCTTGTTTTACTTGACATTTGGAGTTTTTAATCGCTTTGTTAATCTAAAATACATGTATTTTGCCCTGATCTGACCCTTTTGCCCTTATGCTATATTCACATACAAGATCGACTTTTCGTTTCTTCCGCCGTGCCATCGGCCGCGCGTCCAGCCTACCTTTGCGAGCACCATCGGCCGCGCGTCCAGCCTACCTCGTGAGCACCATTGGCCATGTTGCACGCTGCCTCAAGCTCCATCAGCCATATGCCGCTCGCCATCGCAGGCTGCAGGTTCTCGCGCTCGTCGCCGCATGCTTGCTGCTGTGCTCGCCGCGTGCTCGCTGCGGCCATGCTCGAGCTCGTCACCGCATGCTTGCTGCCATGCGCTCGTCGCCGCGTGCTTGCTGCTGCACTCGCGCTGGCCGCAGCTGTGCGCTAGTAGGTGTCGATCACTCAGGTCGCCTATAAATTCTTGATGTGTCATGCATGTAATCCAAGCAAGAAGCAACAATCCAAGCTGCCACACCACAAAGGATTCCACGACGATCATGACCGACGACGTACGGCGACACCAAGCTGGCTGCCAATCAATTGAGACAAAGTGGCCAGGAGCTGCACGAACAGCAAATGCAAACGTGCACTCCCATGGCGTGCAGCTCGAATGCGCTGATGAAGATGCTGCTCTGCGCCGTGCTACTGTCCACAACCATCTTGCATGGACACTGCGAGCCTGATGACCACCGCGGCGGCGTGGTGGTGATCACCGGGCAGAGAATGCTCGTGGCGGAGAGTGACGCCGCGAGCTCGCTGCTGGCCACGACAATTCCCGTGAGTGTGCCGCTGTTCACGTAACCATGACAGAAAAAAAATAACTGATCTAGCCATCGTGTCCAGTCCAAAGGACAGCACAGCCAACCTTGTGGCCATCGCAGCCAGGCCATAGGCCAGCGCGGCCACCCTAGAAGCCAGTGTGGCCAAGCCTGTGACCCGCACGGCGCCAGTCCAGAAGAAGTCAGCGCGGCTAGGACTGAGGGCACCGCGGCCACGGACGAGGCACGGCCAGGGCTCAGGCCGCCGCGGCTAGGGCTGAGGGTGCCACGTCCATCGTCTGCATCGGGCAGCGGCCTTCCATCCATGGGCGTCGTGAGGAAGATGAAGGAGTCGGACCAGGCACATGAAGCATCGGGAGGTAAGATAGAACGTCGATCAAAGATGTGTAAAGGACAGAAGGGCAAAAGGGTCACATTAGAAGAGAAATACATGTATTTAGATGAGAAAAGAGATGAGATACACCAAATGTCATGGAAAACAAGAAGCCAACTTTTTGAAGGTCATTTTTACGAAGACGATGTTTGGAGTCCTATTTGCGAAGCGTGTTATTTGGTGTCCTATAATTGCAATTTTCTCTTGGCTGTCTTACCCACCGCAGGTTGAGTTTTTTTAGAGTGCAAAGTTCTAACAGAGGCCAAACTGTAGAATCCTAATAATCACCCTAACAAACTAAATCTAACAGACAATATATAGATAATAGCACAATCAATACACGTACATAATCACTCTCATATTAAAAATCTTTAGCAAGAGACTGACAGCAACACCACAAAAAATGAGGTAGCAGAATATGGCAGCAGGAAGCATGTCAGCAAAATGATCCAGCATGCCAAATACAAATAATCCCTCCGTTCCTTATAAGACGTTTTGGCTTTTCTAGATACATTGTTTTTACTATGCATCTAGACACAGTGTATATACAAGTGCATAGCAAAAACTATGAATCTAAAAAAGCCAAAATGTCTTATCATTTGGAATAGAGGGAGTAGAATATAAACAATCAATAATAAGACCAACATAAATGTTTAAATGCCATTTTTATGTCAAATGGTGAATGCCACTCATGGCACATTTTCAGGAGCCACCATTGACAATAATAATCAGAGACGCATAGAAACAATATAAGTACAAAAATGTTTACTATATCTGAGGGAGCAAATTTTAGATGGCAACTGAAGACAAAGGAGAGGAACTTACCACAGCCTTTGTTGCATCTTGCAAAGCTAATGTAATATCCAATAATAGAAAGCATACATGAAGAGCAGTTGTCTGTAAGTGTAAAAAAAACAGTGTTGACACAATGTTCTCTTATGACAAAGCTATGGAAACGCTAATAATACCTCATCCATTGGTTCAATGTTTCGGTACAACGGGTCCAAAACAGATAGTGCAGATTCATAGTCATGAAGATGATATAGGATAACAGCCTGCAGAATCATAGAGGCCATGAGCAAACCAGCGAAATACAACATATTTAGTGCTTATATGGATAAAAGTGCAATCTATTTGATATAGATACTATAGAACAGAAAAACTTAATAATCAAGTAGTTACCGCTACATAGCAACATACCATGTTGAATGTAATTATGGTCGTGTCAAACTCATCCCCATAAGTCGATGCATTATGTGTAGCAGAAAAAGGTAGTACAATACCACTCCCTCTTGATCCTGAAGGAGCATTGTTTCCTACCCCATTGGCAGAATCAGCTTGTTCTCTAGATGCACATGAAAGCTCTTCACTTCTTCTCTGAATAAAAATGTAAAGGAAGAGCGTTGGAATAAAACTACCAAGAAAATTAGTGTACACTGAACACGATAATATAATACAATTGCTAAATTTGTCACCTTTGACCAAAGCACACAAAACAAAACAAAATATTTCAAATAAGCAGGGCCACAATAACCTCTACTATGTTGGCCAGCTTTGTTACTCAGGTGTGTATCACTATCACCACACCCCTCACACACATGCTGGAGGTTGAAGAAGAGGATATCAAACAGAGGCATCAGAGCACGCACACCATGAACACAAGAGAATGGTGCTGCTGAACTGAACTGGCTGCAGCCACCACCTTCATATAGAAGCAAAATTACAGAAGTCAAACAAAGGGCCATACTGCCCACTACTTGCTACTATGGCCATGATACCTACTACATGTCACTAGAGCCACAATCCCCAACTGCCTGTCCCACAGACAGGGGGATGGAGCTGTCACTATTCCTATGGTCCTATGACAAGAAAGATGAGAGCACAGCAGATTACCCAACATACGAAGACCACATAAAGAAAGTATGGCAACTAATCATGGGTACAGGTGGCAGGAGTATTGGTAGATGTGGCAGGATCATTTGATGGAAAAGTTCACTGAGACAATGAGGCATTGAAAATTAATTGCAAATGATAAATGATAAAATTGTTAAAAGCAAGAGTATTGCACATAGTACAGAACAAAATTTAGATAAAAAATAGATGGCACAATGACATGACTCGTTATTAATATTGATATGTTTTGATATACATTATACAATGTTTCAAACTCTACCAGTGTTATCAGATCGGATGGCTAATCATGATCACGTTTAGTCATCCTTATCGTAAACTGTGACTCGATAAGGCTCTCAATGCAATCAGACTGACTATAAAACTAGTCGTCCCACTAATTGACGACTATTCATGATTAGTCATCAGATAAGTAGTCTGGATGACTAGTTGGGCCAGCCCAAGGAAATGTTTTGCAAGGAATTGGCCCACTTTAGCTGGCCTTGAGGTTTTGGTATATATACCATATATGTTGTAGAAAGGAGGGGGGAGGAGCAGCCGCTGGTGCTTTATGAGAGCACGCCTGTTCCCTTCTCCCGCCTCCGCTTGCTGCTCCCACAACCACTTGCACGTCTCTCCTCCACCCTCCGAGAGCCACCACTCTCCGCACGCTCCCCACCTCTCCTCAACTGGCAGGTCCTTCTCTACCTTGCCAGTGCTTCCCGCCTCTTCCAACCAGCGCCTCCCGCCTTTGCCCGTCCCCACCAGCCAGCCTGGACCTGGAGTCAAGCAGCAGTGCAACAGCAAGCCAGCGACTGTCCCCTTGAAGCTGCAGCATTTCATGGTGAACAAGGAGGGGGATAGGGGTGGTGTAAAGCAGTTCATGGTGAAGCTGAAGGTGCTGTGCTGCTGCTGCTGCTGCTGAACCAAGTTCTGGGACAAAGGCATAGGCTACTGCTGCTGCTGTGCTTGGCTGCTTGCCTCTTCCATTTACCAATTTATGGCCATGTTTACATATTTTACATCATATATATGGTATACATACATGGTCAATCAGAACATCTGGGCACATGGACGACTAAATGTTAGACTAGACCGACTAGGACCAACTAATCGACCATGATCGCGATTAGTCGTCTGATCAGTGGTCATACGACTAGCCTCGATCATACGATCTGATAACATTGCTCTATACTGCAGCCAGTTTAGGACATGATGAAATAAGTTCACCTACTAGGCTACTATGAATTTGAAACTTCAAAAAAGAAAAACTGAAGACAACTAAAAAATCATTGAAATATTTGGGAGCCACTAGGTTCAGTTCAGTGTTTGAAAGAAGTCCCATATTAACTGCTATTTGTACATATCTTACTGCAACACACCGTAATTTGACCACAGTCAGCTGCTGCCAAGGTCATAGCAGCTACAATAGAGCAGTAGGTTACGCTAGACACCATAAAGAAACTAAGACAACTGTAGCTTGAAACACAGAATCACAACAATACGACATGGTAAAAAAAAATCAAGTGTCCACTTGACAAATAGAAGCACCTTCAGTTTTGCTAAAGCAAAACATTAAAGCATATAGGACAAACTGCTCAAAATAAGAACACGTCTGTTTGGTGCAGCAAAAGCATAATATCCTTGAATATAATTCACCTATATTACACCAAAACAACAGTGAAGATGTACATAGGATTACATTGCTTCACATGCAGTTCTAACAATATGCACAATGAAGCCAAAATATGATCTTAATGCACTTTTTTACCTAAGTCAGCAGGGGAAATCCCAACCTATTTTTTTATTATTTTTTATTCCAGGCCTTTTTAATTTGCTCCCATGGGGAGTCAAACCCAGGCCTGCTGGATGCTACTCAGGTGCTCTAACCACTAGGCTAGAGGCCCTTTCGCATATGATCTTAACGCTTAGGCATATAACTTTTGAACAATTGCTTATATGTCTTAATATCTAAATATTTTCATAATTTGAAGTTTTAAGAGCTTTACATAATGTCCTCAGTTTCACACAAATCAGCAGGAAAGGTAATAAGATAAATAACTATCACAATTGTCAATGTGTGGGTGTATCCTTTGGTCCTAGGAGCACACCTACACATGCACATGGACATCACGAACTTTTGAGTATAAAAAAAACATTCTGTTTTGTGCAATCCTATCTATACATGATACAAGAATAAACAGCAGAATCCACTATCTATACATGAAAGAATACCCTCGACCAGGTTGGTTAAAACTGCTGCCGCAGTTTTCAAATTAAGAAGAAAGTGCCTTCTCACCCGGCGAGAAAAACCCCGAACCCCCACCCCCATCCATACACGGTGGCCTTTCCGTCGCCCAAGTGAGAATTAACATTGCGACAATAAAAGAAAGCCATTTCTGTTACTAACTGCAAATCAACATGACAATAAAATGATAGCACAATGAGAATTGCAGATTCACTAACCTTAACATCACCAAGAATTTTAAGCAGCTTGTTTGAATCAGGACAACTATCCAAGAAGGATTCGGTGATGGCCATGTTATGGTGGACCTGAATTTCAAAATTGTGACATCAGATGCAAGGAAAGCAATTCTGATAGAAGAACCATTTCTTCCAAAAGCAAAAGAAAAAACCATATTGATTTAATCTAACAGTTGTTCTATACAAAGACAATGGAAAACCGTACCATCCACCATTCTAAAGCAACTGATTACCTTGCTGTTTTCAGATAGGTTATGTTTTGAATTTATAGCATAAGGCACCCAGATTAAACAGCTTCAACGAACAAGTGACCTCACCAGTGTCATGACATACATGGAGAGGGAAACATTGGCCAATGGCACAAAAACTGATATTGGCATGCACCGAAGCACAATTTGATGAGAATACAGAACTGTACAGACTAACATGGGTGTTGAGTCAAACCGGTGGTAAAAGTGGGTGGTGGCATTCTACAGAATAGCTCTAGAAACAGCTGCACGAGAACCAGACACATGGTGAAGGTGAATCCATACAACCACATACAAAAGCAAACTTTAACCCCCTCACCTAACAAACACCAGCAAGTACCACCAAGCTCACAACCTCTCAGTTGGAACTCAAACGGCACACGATACCCATTTCTGGCCATTTCCCACACAATTTCACGAGGACCGATCATCTCATTTCCCACACAATCCCATATGCACAACCATCAGTCACGTGCACATAGATTTGCTATTCCCTTTCCCACACAGAACCATCAGTCAGAGAGCAATTGAAACATGCCTAACACATATATTTTCTATTCCCAAAGAAACAGCAATTGAAACGTGCCCAACACATAGATTTGATATTCCTGAAGAAACATAGATTTGCTATATTCCGAGCTAGATTCCCAAACCGCACTGCACGAGCTCGTAACTCTTACTTACGAGAGGAGCTAGATACAGAGAGGAGCTACAATAATACAAAGAGTAGTTACAATAGCACCTTGGGATCGCCCTCTTTCTTGTCCAGCAACTTCGTGAGCAACACGGCACAGTCGGCGTAGCGGCGGCCCTGGAACGCTAAAGCGGCTTCCTTCGCCATGGCCGCCGTCGCAGAGAGTATGGCGTCCTCCTCCGCGGCGGGCGGGAGCGGCGGCGGCGGCGCCTCCTTCGCCGCTGGGGGTTCCATCCGCTGGATCTCGCCTGGATGGAGCGGTTGAAGCGCAGGAGCAGGGCGCAACGGGAGCGTCGGGATACCGCGCTGCCGCGGGGAATAGGACTGGCAGAGACAGGTCGGCCGGCGGGATAGGAGGCAGGCTAGGGTTTGGAGGAAGCGACGACGAGGGGGCGGAGGGAGATGGGGAAGGCGATGGATGGAGAGGGGGTTGCTGCTTTCCTTTCCTGATTTCACGTTGTTTTATTAACGAATTTGCCATTGCTTCCCCCCTTTTTACGGTTTTCATTTTGTCATTTTCTCTTATCTTCTCGACTAATATAAACTTTAAGACCCTAAATAAAAATATATAAACACTTTAAGACACTCGTATCCTTCCTAATTATTGCAAATAAATATTTTGATAAAAAATACTCAACAGCTTATCTTATTGATTATCCACATATAGCTATTTTGAATTTCTTGTTACTTAAATATAGAAAACAAAAATGGCTTGGAGAGTGAAAAGATATAAAAAAAATATTTTTTTATGTAAATAACTCTCTCAATAATGATTTAGAGAGTGGGCTTCACAAAGACTCTTATAAACTCTCTAAGAACAAGCCCTCAAATCAGGCCCCCTAGTTTTGATTTGAGAGCTAGTCTCCTCTTTTATGTCCACTCCAACACAAGCTCTTAAATTTATTATAGTAGAGAATGACATGTGAGACCCATTTGTCATTCCCTTTCTTCATCTTTTTTCTCATTGATTAACTTGGCCATGTCTCGACACGATCACGCTAGCTTGGATCGCCCTGTCACATTAAAGGAGCTCACCAGGGAAGGGAGATGCGTTCACATTCATGCAAACTCAATGGGGAAGGGCCACATATCCACATGCTCAAGCGAATGGGAAAGGTGAAAGGACTCGAGGATGTTGACTAGAGGGGGTAAATAGGCGTTTCTAAAAATTTATATGTTAAAATATGGAAGTAGTTAGGAGTGAATTTCCAATTGCTTGGAAATTCCAAATCAGAGTAAAACAACCCCTTAAATATAATATAGTAAGAATACAAAGGTTATCAAATAAGACTAGAAGCCAAACACATGCAACACAAGTAATTAGAACAACAATTAACAATTTTCACCACAGGATGCAAACCCCTAGTTCAGTGTGCCAACCAGACCGGTACGGTATTCATGGGCACAACAAGTCCTTAGCTAAAAAGCTAAAACTTGTCTCCTTCGATCCAACTTTCACTCCATAGTTGCTGGGACTATGAAGTTGTGATACAATATATGTACCTAAACAGGCACACACCCAAGTAGATCAAAGCAAATACAGATATGAAATTGAAATGCAATGAGACATGATATTTGTTTAACCGAAGTTTGGACTCACTCGAGTTATACTCACCATTTAACGAGTGATCACTATGAGATCCACTCTAGCTGCAATTTCTTTCAACTGCTTCCCTCGGCCCACTAATTTGATTCGTTCTCTTGCAGAGGCAAAATCAAAGCCTTCGCAAACTTGTCGAGGCACATCGCAATCTTTGGTTTCTATCCAGCGACTCCTAGCCATTAGAAATGAGCTCCAAGAGTAACAAATACGAATCATGAGATCGAAGAATGTATCAAGTGCTCAAGCTTTGCTCTCTTTTTTGAATTTCACTCAAACCCACCAAATGAATCCAACCCTAGGGCTGAATTCTCACAAAGTGTGGGGAGTGTCTCAAATGCTCTAAAATGTATATGTGAATCACCAAAATCAGCCGCCTCCAAAGATGGAGGCTTTGGGGGTACAAATATCCCTCTCCTTCGAAACTAGCCATTACCGTAAGTAGTTGTTGGGGCTCAGTTAAGACTTCGATATGCACACTGGACTGGTCTAGTGTGAACAATCAACCCAAAGCAACAAAGCAACCTTGACTTGAAATTCAATAAAGCTAACCCCAAAGTTCTAGACTAAAACTGAGTACTAGGCCCATACCATATCTCAGGCCACTTTGTTAGACCTTGTGGCATTCTCTCTCAAACCTCACATGGGTTGACTTAACCACTTTTAGACAATCAACTATCATCATGTTGCATCCCTTTTAATAGTACAACATGCCTATCAACTCCAAGATTAAACAAAAAAGAATTTAAACCACTTGAGTTATCGTATTTGAACCAGTGCCATATCTTTCAATCTTCAACAATAGAGAATGCCAACGTATCCATTTTGATTGTTGCATGAACATAGCCATCTTGAGCATGTGACTTGGTCCAATTCCATGTGTTAATGAATCCAAATACACTATTGATATTGTTCTAACGCAAATAGATAAATCAACAAGTGCACGGATACCATTGTAGCTCTCACACGGGAGTATTCCAGGGTATTATATTTATCCATAGAGAAACAATTGTTAAAGAAGTTGATAGCTAACCATCATATATCTACTAACTAGTATACCAACTAGACTAATTTGGGAGTAAGTGAAAAGATAGGAGTTTTGGATAAATAACACATGCAAGAGCACTCCATGGTAAGATAGAAGAGTAGACAAGCTAAGCCGAGTTCAAGGTTCCTATTCTCTATTACTATGGTTCTATTCTAGAGTAGACCAAAGGGATTAACTAAGCAATGGGTAAAACATAGCGATCACACCATAACACTTTCCTAACCCTTGAGGGAGGTGAGAAAACGTGGTTGGGGAAGGTTGCCAAAAAGCTCTACACACCAATATAGACATGGTGGATTTTCAAAGGTGTTGACGATAATTTTTTAACCGTCAATTAACCCAAGAAGAGATCTAAAACAATATATAAAGTAGGGTTATAGAGGATTATTCTAATGAGTTCCACAAGTTGTGTTGTTCTCCCTTGTCTTGCAGGATATTCAATATTTCACCATATAAAAGTATCTCAAGTGAAGAATCCGAGCACACCATTGCAGAGAGCTCGTTGAAACAATCAAAACATACATATCATTTGCTATGTTTGGAGCACCGGAGAGAAAGTCCTTGATGGATACGACTTGAAAGACTATAGAAGACCCTAGAACCATCATCATTACAAGACCATGGACTAAACCAACAAGATTATATAGCTTTGTGAAATAATATTTTCTAGAGATTTATCCAGAAGCCGAGAAAGAAAAAAATCCATCTATGACATGACACATTGCACAAACAGATCAGAAAGTGGCACTAAAAGGACGTGGAAGACACCAAAAGGCACGAGAACAAAGCAGAGGACCGGAGGCTGCCAGATGGGGTTGGCCAACCCCACATGCTAGGCCGACTGGCCTATCCCACCTGCCAAGTGGGCCCTCCTTCATGTGACGGCCTCCAACCGACCTCTGTGACACATTTTGACTATTGTTTCATGTTAGTTTAATCCAAGGGTTGCGGTTCATCCCACCGGACTATATAAGTAAAGGCAGACCCCCTAGATCGATGAATCAATCTCATATCTCATTTCTATTATTCAGTTCAAAGGTGTCCCTCGAAAGGATAACCTAGAGCTCCACCAACTAGGGCATATCTAGAATATAAGAATAGAAATTAGAGCAACACTTGGATTCTGAATCTAGTCACGAGGAGGCTAGGTAAAGCCTTGTACTTCTCTCTTGTATTCAACATTGTTAATATATTTGTATTATTTATCTTCTAGTTCATTGTGTTTATCTTCTAGGTCATCTTTTGTTCTTCTAGTTCATCATCTAGTTCTTGTTTTAGTTCATCTAGTTCATAGTCTAGTTCATTGTGTTCTTGTCTAGTTCATGTTTTCCTTTAGTTCTTATTCTAGTTCATGTGTGAGTCAAATGCTTGATATGACTTGTTATAATTCTATATTCATAACTATAATGTTCATTGCCTATGTTGACTATATATTTAGTATAGTTGGAGTAGTTTTATGTTTATACTCTTGTTCGTATAGAGCTCATCCTGATGATCTAAGGGTGGATGGTAGATATTCTGTAAGCGTGGTGCTTATACATTATTTATTTGCGAATGCCCCCTATATTCCGGACCATGTGGTAGATCGCGAAGGTGACTATTATCGCTTCGTTGAGTCCTCCATAGTCCACTCCCCGAATATAGGACTTGCAAGGCTTAAGTTGTGGGGTGATGTCTTACTCTGTTACTGACCCACCTTAGCAATGTCTCTTGAGTATAAATATGAGATTATCCTGACCATGATTGCTAAATGTAATTGCACTAATCAATGTAGCTTAATGACCTATAGTTAGAATAACCCTAGGAGTTAGTCTCTATTTTCTAGTTCTTTCTAGAGTCACGTCCAAGTAGAAAAATGCTCGGTGGAACCCCTTTTAGGATTACTGTAACGCCCCAGTGTTATGGTTGCATTAATCACATGCATAACATGAGCATCATCTCTACTCAAGCATATCATGATCATCATCTACCTTGAGCCATGTCATTTTATGCTTAAGTGTGCTTTAACTTGATTAATTATGCTTCCTATGCTTGTGTTTGTGTGAACCATGCTCATGCTTGTGTGTTAAGCCTTGGTAATTAGTTTATCTATATTTAACTCAACCTTAGGAGCAATGTTTATGTTGATCACTTCTCCAAAATAATCACTTAAGTCCTACTTACATGTATAGGCCCTAGAAACCCCTTTTGTTTGAGCTTTTAAAAAGTGTTTCATAA
>Ga0182004_10002345_pt1 | contig 14658 bp, 13 predicted proteins | sample Sormic07211540_1_FD_120479 | JGI IMG/M metagenome (GOLD analysis project Ga0182004, IMG submission 120479) | Endophyte microbial communities from Sorghum bicolor roots, Mead, Nebraska, USA - 072115-40_1 MetaG | ecosystem: Host-associated > Plants > Roots > Unclassified | place: USA: Nebraska...
AAGCAATGTGCACAAGAGACTTTGAGTGGTGGCCAATTAAATGATGAGGAGGAAAAAGTAATAGCTTTCACACTAGCAAAGTTCAGCTTCCTCTCCTATAAATAGGAGGCCCCTTTCACCATTGTAACATGAGAAAAACAAGAACTGAAAGTGAATACATAGCTCCCTCTTCCTCCATCTCTCCCTGTGTGTTTATTCCTGTGTTTGTGAGTGCAATTGAGAGCATCCAGTAAACGATTTCTAACATTGGGTACCTAAACTTGCTAAATGTACCACCGTACCGGAGGTCCAAACCTCTGGTTTTGCACATGTGGTGCATTGCCTCGTGGGCGTGTTCTGCATGCCGCTGTACTGTACCTCCCGCGCCGCCTGACCATCCCGCCGGACATATGGTCCTGCGATGTCGTACATCGCGGCGCTCATCAGCCGCAATGTACAGCGACGCGCTCTGCATTCACGTGCCTGCTGGACCCGATAAGGATGTGCCGTTGGTACACGGTTCCTTCCAGCACTTACAGGTGCTGCTACTAGCTTAGTACTGTATTTGTTATACTTATGCAAGTAAGTGTAGTCGTAGTAGTCCAAATGCATGCATCAGCTAGGTCCAGAGCTGGGCTTTATTTGTGATCCGGCCACGTCGCCGCGAGTCGTCCAGGCCGGTCCGAGTCGTAATTCGATCATCTGCTGGTACACCGGCCGCACCGAACTCGCTTCCGCCACCGCCGTCCATCGTCAATGGCCACGGGTGCTGCGCTGCTTGTGTTGGTTGCTGCGGCGGTTGGCCATGCATGCATCTCGACGCAGAAGAGGGCTAGCTGCAGGTTGCCGTGGTGCGCCTGCGCATTGAGCAGGTCGGCCTGCGCGCACCAGCTGCACATTGGCCTGCTTCTGCAGCCGGCACACCGCACCAGCCGCGGCGTGTAGCTGGGCTGGGCCTCATCTCATCCATGTCCACCGTCACCATTTATTGTCTACTGCGCCAAATCCATTGACGCCAACGCGAACTACTCGGTGGCATTCGCGGCGGCCGGGATGCGCCTGTCCTGGGCCTCCTACTCGCGGTGCTCGCCGCGCGGCCGGCCACCATGGACGCAAACTCCCCTCTCCGGATGCTACGCGAGCCCGCTGTTTAAACACGGATGTGGGGTTGGGCCTGTACCTGTCGCTGGCGGATGGTGGCGCGCATCACATTGAGCAGATGGCGTTCAATGTGATGCCCGTTCGTGGTGCCCGCGGACGCGGCGGCGTACGAGGCATGCACGTGGTCACCTTGAGCAGTTGCACAAAGGGGACAGGTTGGCAGCCACTTGTGCAAAAACCAGGGTTTCAAAACTGGTTTGGACCTTTTGTGATACATTTACGCTTTGTTTACTTGCAATTTTTTTTTTTGCAAAATGTGAATAGTAGCACTTTTGTTTGTATTTGTCTCATCATAGGCTAACTAGTCTCATAAGATTCGTCTCACAAATTATATGTAAATTGTGTAATTAATTATCTTTTATAACTATATTTAATGCTCTTTTTATATGCCGCAAGATTTGATGTGACGGAGAATCTGAAATATTTTGCAAAATATTTGGAAAAGTAAACAAGGCCTTGGCAAAGTTAGTGACCTGAAAATCTAGTTTTGTGAGTATATGGACCTATTTGAGAACGCGAGACAAGTTCAAGGACCCCCAATGGATTTTACTCAAAAAATAGAGTTTTCTTAGGCCAGTCTCAGTGGGAGTTTCATTTGAGTTTCATTCACATTAAATAGGCTACCACATAAGCATTTTGGATGACATGACAATGTATTTAAGAAGAGAGAAGAAATGGGTTTCATCTAGATGAAACTCTCTTGGCACGATTACCAACTCTATGAGTCTTGAAATTAAATGCCTATGAAACCATGGAATGAAACTCTCCATTGAGAGTGGGTGTTTCATCTAAGTTTCATTTCATTTTACATGACATGGCAATCTTGAAAACGACGCTATGAAACTCTCCACTGAGGCCTTGTTTAGATGTGATTTTTTTTTGGATTTTGCTACTGTAGCATTTTCGTTTGTTTATGACAAACATTGTCCAATCATAGACTAACTAGGATCAAAAGATTCGTCTCGCGATTTACAGTCAAACTGTATAATTAGTTTTTGTTTTCGTCTATATTTAATACTTCATGCCAATATGACAGAAAATCGGCCTGAGACTGGCCTTAGAGTCAAGATGGCAACGGGGCCCCGATCCCCGATGGGGATTTCATCCATTAGGGGATGAATATGAGATGATTTTCATCCCCGTGGGGAGCTTAGCGGCTAAAATTCATCCCCGTCGGGTGAAGCGGGGAGCCGAACGGTCTCTGGGTCCCCGTCCCCGTTTCCTATCGGGGCCCCCGACTGTGCATGTGTGAGCCGTCGCCATACATACTTGAAGAAGCCCAGTAGAGATGAATCGGCCCAAGCCCAAGAGGCCAAGACAGCGGTATAAAAGGATTTCTCTAACCCTAGGTCACATTCTTCCCTCAAAGGCCGCCGTCCTGGACTCCTCGACCCTTCGTCCCTTCCCTCCCCACCGCAACTCTCGAGTCTCGATCCCAGGCTCGCGACGAGTCGCCCTTCCCTCCCCTCCGCGCATCGCCCTTCCCTCCCCACCTGCTGCACTCTGCAGCTCTCAGTCCAGGACTCTAGGTCGTCACCCTTCCCTCCCCTCCGCACATCCGGCACGTCGCCCTTCTCTGCAGCTCAGGCGCATCACCTCCGTGGCTCTGTGTGTTTGGGTTTCGAGGGGATCTGCCTCTCCTACGACGAAGATGGCCCCTTTTGCCCTTCTCTCCCCTCTGCAGCTCAATTCAGTTCCCGACATGGCTGTGTGTGCTTGGATCCCTCTTGCGGTTCTGCTGAATTCAGTTCTTTCGGCAAGGATGGGTTGCTCCACCTCGTGTTGTCACATCTGAAGAAGAAAAGCTATGTATTGATTGATAAAGATATATTTTTAGTTTCGAGATCTAATTATTCTATTTTCTGTCCAGTTATTATTGTTTCCAATGATTTTTTTGTCAACTTTTTTATGATAGAAATGTGTGTTTCTTTATTGTTTGATGTATGTGTTTTCAGGGATGAGACACCCGTCGGGGATGTGATACCCGAGCGGGGAACGGGGACGGGGATAATCTGTCCCCGCGAGCGGGGGCGGGGACGGAGATCGGGGGATTTTCAGGGTAGCGGGGGGTAAAACGTTCTGACTGAACCCGACGGGGATAGCCCCGTTGCCATCTTGACCTTAGAGCAAACAGAAAAAGAAGAAGAAGAAATGGATCCGTCCCTTCCGTGCTTTGGGCTGTTGGTAGGCCGTCCGATCCGGGACGTTCCCGTTCGAACGGGAGACGGCATACCTGAAAGCAACTCCTCCTCCTCCTCCTCCTCACGTCGCAGCGCAGCAGTCTCCCTCCCCTCTCTCTTTCTTCCCCAGTCAAAAAAAAGATTAAAGAAGAAGAAGAAGAAGAGAGAGAGAGAGAGAGAGAGAGAGAGAGAGCGAGTCGCGGCGGGCTCCGGGCTCCCCGCTGGACTCCGATCAGCTCCCGCTCCCTCACCGCTTCCCTCCGGGATCTCCCCTCGTCGCCGGCTCGCCACCATCATGGCCTGGCGCCTCGCCATCTCCAAGGTTTCTCTCTCCCTCCCTCCGTCGTCCTTTTCTCCTCCCCTCTGCGCCAACCCAAGGTTTCCTCAATCGATCTTTCGCTTGTACCTGCCCTTCCGTCCTCTCCTCGCATGGGATTGGACGGGAACAAGTCCTAGGGGACACCTTCCTAGGGAAATCGCGCGTCTTCTCTAACGCCACGTACTAGGGTTTATGACGTTTTCGACTTTTAAAAAAACCCAGGCGGCCAGGCCTCAATCCGATCTACAGCAACGAAGAACCTCTCCGATCATAATACGCGATACGCCACATGACTCAAATCTCCAGCTTTGTTCGGAGTTTCTACCTGCACACTTAATCCAGGTCCGAGGAAGCTGAAAACATCGGCCTTTTTGTGCTCTCGTCAGTCTCTGTGTGTTTGGGGGGCCTCAGGGCTTTATCTTTTTCAACACTCGTTGTCCACCAATGCTTGACTTTCTTTAGTGTTATATATATCACAACACTTTGATTGCCTCCACCTGATGTGTAATAATCTTTTCTACACCTGTCTGTTTGTGTTGCAGGCCCCGAGGCTTCGGTCGGCAAATGCCGTTTGCAATCAGCTAGTGGCTTCCTCCGCTTTCATCGCACCTAGAATCGACAATGCTGCAGGTATGGATTGGATCTAATCTAAAAGTGTAAATAACTGCCTTCTGTGCCAATTAGCGTCACACGCTTCTGCAATGTCCAACATTTGCCGTCATTAGGCATATGCTATTTTGGTATTTCCTTTTGTATGGCATCTCATGTACCCTTATTTGTGCCCTCACCGTTTGTCTTATACTGTAGGATTATTGCTTACCCCTTGTTTCTTTTTCTAACCTATGTTGGTGCTTCACGCAGGTGGCATGCTTAGAAATTTGCAGGAGAGGTACCGCTCAAGCTACACTGGTAGCTTTCCACGCTGGATACGGGAACTGGACTCCCCGAGTGAAGCTTCTCTGCTTAAACAGATCTATAAAAGCGATCCAGAAAGAGTTGTACAAATCTTTGAAAGGCACCCTTCATTGCATTCCAACTCTGCTGCTCTTTCTGAGTACATAAAAGCTCTTGTCAGTCTTGACAGGCTGGAGGATAGCCCCCTGCTCAAAACATTGCAGAGAGGTAGCTTCTCTACTGCTTTTGCTGTCTTTGAGCATTACAATTAATTGTTATTTGTAAAACCCCATGTTTGATCACATCAAATTCTTGTGGCTTTTTTTCTTGCACATTATGGATCATCTTCTTTAAAATTTTCTGTGTGTGTATCATAATATGAAATTCGCTATGCAGGATTTGCTAGTTCAACAATTGAGGAAGAAAGACGTACTGGTCTCGCTGCTTTCGGGAGTGTGGGTCGGCGGACAAAAGATGGAGCTCTTGGTACTGCGAATGCACCTATTCACATGGTTACTGCAGGAACTGGCCAATTTAAGGAGCAGCTTTGGAAAACCTTCCGAAGCATTGCACTTACTTTCCTTGTGATCTCCGGCATTGGAGCTCTCATTGAAGACAGGGGAATTAGTAAAGGTTTGTTATTGTGAAGTAGGATGACTCTTTGTTGTTCCTGATTCAGTTTCAGCATTAATTATCACTGAAACTTGGGTTATATCAGGACTTGGTTTGAATGAAGAGGTTCGGCCCAGCATGGATTCAACCACAAAGTTCAGTGATGTCAAGGGAGTTGACGAAGTTAAAGCTGAACTTGAGGAAATTGTTCACTACCTACGAGATCCCAAGGTGAACTTCTTTTAGTCTGGCATTACTATTTGTCTGTCATGAGATTCTAAATAGCTTGATTAACATTATATCAAGTCCACTATAACCATTAGGACTAAAGCATAGGAGTGAACTGAAACTCCAACACAGTGATGACCAAGTAATATGGTCTATCAGTTTTCTAAAAGAACTGCAAAGTCTTCTATCATGAAGTGATTTTTTGGGATTTTTTTTTTGTTAAACTCAGAAGAAACTGCAGTCTGCATCAATTTTACTCAGCCTATTCTTCTATCAATCCTTTGTGAGCTCATTGTTTGGCTTAACTTGCAGGCTCCTTGAACTCTTCTTTGAGTTTTTCCGACACTCTGCATATATAGTTGTTTTGGTCTCATATAGTATTAGACTATTGTTTTTTCCTTTTGCACTGCTTTGTTAAGGATGACTTTGTAATCAAGAATTGCTCTTTGTAAAAGGCACGTCAAAGTTTGCATCTTTTGTGTTGTATCTCGATGTTTCAAATTTTGTTACTCACCTGCACCTTTCATTCTTCCCAGCGTTTTACGCGCCTTGGTGGAAAGCTTCCTAAAGGTGTTTTGCTGGTGGGACCACCTGGAACTGGAAAAACCATGTTGGCAAGGGCTATAGCTGGGGAAGCTGGTGTTCCTTTCTTCTCATGCAGCGGTAGTGAATTTGAGGAGATGTTTGTGGGTGTTGGGGCTAGAAGAGTGAGGGACCTGTTTAATGCAGCAAAAAAACGATCTCCTTGTATAATATTCATTGATGAGATTGATGCGATTGGTGGGAGTAGAAATCCCAAGGATCAACAGTACATGAAGATGACCTTGAATCAGTTGCTTGTTGAACTGGATGGCTTTAAGCAGAATGACGGGATTATTGTCATCGCGGCCACTAACTTCCCTCAGTCACTAGATAGGGCACTTGTTAGGCCTGGGCGCTTTGACCGTCATATTGTGGTTCCTAATCCAGATGTTGAGGGTCGGCAGCAGATCCTGGAGACTCATATGTCAAAGGTAAAATCCTTAATCCTATACCCAATTGTCATGCTTCAGGAATTTTTTGGTTTAGAATGCTCACTTGGCAATTCCTTCATGATCTCAGGTTTTAAGAGCTGATGATGTGGATCTGATGACCATTGCAAGGGGAACTCCTGGTTTCTCAGGTGCAGACCTTGCGAACTTGGTGAATGTAGCTGCTCTGAAGGCTGCTATGGATGGAGCAAAAGCTGTTACAATGCAGGACCTTGAATATGCTAAGGACAGGATCATGATGGGCAGCGAGCGCAAATCAGCAGTGATATCTGATGAATCCAGGAAGATGACTGCGTATCATGAGGGAGGGCATGCCCTTGTTGCAATTCACACAGAGGGCGCTCACCCTGTTCACAAGGCTACAATTGTTCCGAGGGGAGTTTCTCTTGGTATGGTTACGCAGCTCCCAGAGAAGGATCAGTATAGCGTTTCAAGAAAGCAGATGCTGGCAAGACTGGATGTTTGCATGGGAGGAAGAGTGGCTGAGGAGCTTATATTTGGGGAAAGCGAGGTAACCTCCGGTGCCTCAGCTGACCTAAAGAACGCGACTCGGCTGGCAAGAGCCATGGTCACCAAGTATGGTATGAGTAAGCGGGTGGGTCTTGTTTCCTACAGTGACAACAATGGGAATAGTATGAGCGGCCAAACAAGTGGTGTGATTGATAAGGAGGTGAAGGAAATTCTGGAGAAGGCGTACAATAATGCGAAGACAATTCTGACAACTCACGATAAGGAGCTTCACGCGCTAGCGAACGCCCTTCTTGAGCATGAAACACTGTCTGGAGCCCAGATCAAGAAACTACTGGCACAGGTAGACAAGAGTGACAATAAGCAGAAGAAGGCTGCCAAGGTGCCACAGAAGACGCCAGAAGCTTCAGCTCCCTCCCAATCACCACCACCAGCTGCAGCGGCGGCGGCGGCGGCGGCGGTGGCAGCAGCAGCAGCAGCACAAGAAGCGGCAGCAAAAGCAAAGGGAGTTGCAGGTACAGCAGCTGCAGCACAAGAAGCAGCAACGGCAAACACCAAGGGAGTTGCAGGTGTTGGCTCATAGTGGCATTGGGAGAAGCACAGTCAGCACTCTGTGCACCCAACCAAATGAGCGAGTCCTCTTGACATAACGTGGAGTGTGATTAGGGCGAAAGGTGGCAATGATGTAAGGAGTTGCGTAGCCGACTGCTGCAGTAGGAGAGCAGCTTTCTTGTCCCAACAATTTGGTGGTGGTAGGCAACCTGAAGAAGTTGCATATATTATTTGTAGCAGGCTAGGGACCTGGGTGTAGATGCTTGCCTTCTGATAGGTATGTCATTTTGGTGCGGAATGCTTTCTGTGATATATGATTACGCTGACTATTGCATTCTGCCATTGGATCGGTAACTAAAGTGTTGTCTCTTTATCCTTTGTTCCTTATTACTAGCACCTACATTGTCATCGATAATCATGCATGTGTCAGGTAGGTATCCATTGCAGACAGCCTAAGTACAACCATGTATTTAAACCATCACATGCAATTTTTAGGTTTTTAGTTTTGCTTCCCGTCTGGGTGATTTTAACCGTTGGATTGTCAGTTGTACTGAAATGATTGTGGTGTTCGAATTTAAAGATTAACGTATGAGATGACAGGACATTGTTTGTATTGATGTTGGAGAGCACCTGTGATTGGTGGTTTTGCAGTAACATGTATAGTGAAGTGCCGATGGCAGGACTTTGTTCAATCCAGAGCTAGTGGTTCATTTTTGTTTCGCGCAGGCCGTAATCTTGAAGCGACATGGAAGTAAAGGCCGTTACCCTCCCGAGTCCCGAAACCTCTCCTATTCTGAAAGTGGAGAGCACTCGTGTCATTGGCGAGCCCAAGGTACTTAGCCCAGAGTAGCTGCCGGATACACAAGCTACTCAAATACTAATCCGTTCCAAATTGATGGGTGTTTGAAAAACATCTTATGAATTTTATATGATTTTTAGAAAAGTCAGCCAAAATAAATAAAAAAGGAAAAACACCTTTGAAAACCACCCTGGGTGAGGGCCGTTTTAAAAGTTGAGGGAGATAGTTTACCCACTTTTTGAGTTTATTGGAAAAAAACTAGATTTTGAAGATAGTTCATGAGATAAAATAGACTTTTTTCTTGAGAAAACTGCCTCGGCCTGACAGATTCTGTCCGATTCATCAAAAGAATAGTTTACCCGGTTTTTAAGTTCAGAGACTCTGATGAAGATAGTTCAGGACGTAAAATGGACTTTTTCCTTGAAAAAAAAAAACTGCCTCGGCCTGACAGATTCTGTTGGATTCAAAAGATATGGGCCGTACCGTACAGAATAGCCCTCCAAATCCATTACTGGATAGCCCATTTGCACCCACCACCCGATGGTTGTGGGGAGAAAGCTCCTCCAAGCGAAAAGTCTATATAATAAGGGGGGGCGGGGCACCCAGCGCGGGCAGGCCAACACAACACCACACCCAGCAGCCGGTGCCGACTCGACTCGACTCGACTCGACTCCACCACCACCACCCAGGCCACATCCAGAGCCCGACCCGTCCGGGTGCGCGCGTGCGGGCTCGGCTCTCGCGCGTGCCTGCCCCTGCTGCCCCTGCCCCTGCCTGCGCGGATTGGGGCTCCGCCTCCGCCTCCGCTCGCCGCCTCCCGGCCCCACGCGCCCCTCCCCGCGAGGGCTCGGGCTCGCCCCTCCGCCCCCTCACCCTACCGCGATCCCCTTCTCCCGCCGCTCGTCGCCCGGCGCCGCCTCTCTCCTTCCCGCTCCCGGCAGGTTCGTCTCCCGTCACCCTCCCCCCCTGCCCCCTCCCTCGCGCGCTCACGGCTCCCGCGGGACGCCGGCGGTGCCCCTGCGCCGCTCCGCTGATTTGATTTGATTTCATTGATTGACACGGTAGATTTGAAATTTCAGTCGGGGCCGGGGCCGGCCGTTTCGTTTCGATTTTGATGCTTCAACGACGTGCCCCGAGCCTTGTGGCGCTGTAGGATCTCACGCCCGAATTAGTTAGCTTCCTGCTCTCTGCACCTCCTCCGCATAGCCCGCCTGCGCCGTGCATGTCGGTTCCGTTCCGCCTCCCACCTGTTTACGGGGAGGGATACCCTTATTCATTTCGTTATCGCGCGCCATGTTACGTTACGTGCTCTGTTGCCCACTCCACTCTTCTGGTGTTGCACCGAGCTTACTTGTTTTCCTCTCTATTTATCTGTTCTTTTGCAGAGCTGGTGTCTACTTTTATTACATGCGGCGTAATTTATCTACTGCCAACTGCTGGTGAAGTATACCTTCCGTCAGTATACTTCCTCGGATGTCACGTCTGCCCCACTGCGTCATTTATGGCTCAGAACTCGTCCCGTCTTCACCGCCTCCTCACATTACTAGACAGTATCCTTTCAATCTGTTCAGTTGCCCACCCTCTGCAGAGAGAATCTATTTAATTATAATAGCACAAGTTTTTTTATTTAAAAAAATATGGTTCATAAATGTTGTTACAGCTCCTGGTATGTAGTGTGTACTGCTTCTCTAGAGTGTAACTGATCTGCACCTAATAATGCTAGAATATACCCACACAATATCTATTATAAGTTGCTGACATGATCGTCTAGGGGTGTTGGATTATCTATCCCTGCAAAATTTCTTTAACATTGCCCAGCTGGTTCGACACAAGCAACGAGGTTTGCGGCTGCACGCCAAATTGGAGAAATCGCCAAGTCCCATCCACAGGAGCTGAATTCGTTGCTCAAAAAGGTACATTGGTGGCATGGCTGTTGCTGGTTTTTTCAGCTCTTCAAGCATGGTACCTCTGTGCTGGCTTCATATGTTGCACCGCACAAGATCCAATGTACTGGAATACCCAACTACTTTAGCTGCTTAAACTCACATCTGTATGTTAGGACAAATATGTGCCACACAGTTTTCTTGTTCTGCACTCCTCATACGAATGGAATGGTGTATAGGTGATAGGTTAAATAGCAAAGATAGCTATGCCTATATGATTCATCTGTTTTCTGTTCAAGTGTCGATATCCATTGTTTAAAGAGTATTAAGCAGAGCTCAATTTATGTCACTGTTTTGTTTTCCCTTTCTTCCATTCATGTTTATTTATTACAAAATAATCCAAAGGGCTGAATATACATGAGGGACATTTACACAAACCACCCTAAACTAGGTGAGAATACAATTTGAATAAAATAGACTCTTAACATGCCCCCAGCCCCCTGCCAAACTCAGGGGGCAGTGCAACTTGGTGCTGGCTTGGGTTGCGATCAAGAGCTACCATGCTCTGGTTCTATTCCCCATGTAATGGGATGATTTTGTCAAAGTGAATACATCTCAAAGGGCTGAATATCCATTATGTACTTTTTCACCAAGTACCCAGCACTGTATAAGACAGTTGCATAAATGCACTTTTAACATTGTTGATATGAGGTGTTTTCATCCTAGGATAAGTTAATATTGCTTGCTCTTCTATATCTAGCTACAAACATCCTGTCAAGTGGTATCTACTGTAAATATTCCGCCAGAGGATCAGCAACTGTTCTTTTTATATGTCCCACACGCATTATTTGGCTGAATTTCATGTTGCTGTGTGTCAATTGTAGGTTTCTCAATATACTCGTAGTAAAAACTGGGACACAAGGGTTGCGGCAGCCCATGCGATTGGTGCGATAGCAGAGAATGTCAAACACACATCATTGAAGGACTTGTATGCTTCTGTGCAAGCAGAAAAACATGCTTCCGGGTTCTCTGATGGAAGTGATGATGCTGGTTCAGCATTGCCACAGACTGATAGTGCAACAACATCTGATCTTGCTTTTGGAAGGTTTGGCTGCATTTAACTTCAATGTTTACCAGTTACCAATACCCCCTGCCATTCGGTGCCCTCACTAATGCTATTTTCTTTCTATCTTACAGCTTTGACATAGGCAGGGTATTGGAATTTGGATCTCCTCTATTGGCATCAGGTGGACAGGTGTATTGTTTGTGCCAATATTTTTCATCTTCAAGATTTAATGTGTACATTGAGTAGTTTTGATTTTCATTAGGGACCATGCTGTTTTTAAGATTTATAATTTATAATTCAATATTTCCTTTACGGGTGGCCTATGCACCCTTAATTCATTCTTAACTAATGTATCAACACTTCTCGTCATTCATGCCCCCCCTCCCCCCCCCAAAAAAAAAATGTAAAGCCAGCTTTAAATAGTGAAATAGATTTCATCTCTTTCCCAGCATTCTCATTAGTCTGAAACTGAGTGCTCTGTTTAAAACTGAGTGCTGTGTTTTAAATATTATCTTTTTCAGTTTTTTCTATTACCACAGTACGTGAAAATTGCTAACATTTGGATTGTGTTTGACTGCTAGGAATACGACATTGCTGATAATGGCAAGAATCCAGCAGAGCGTCTAGCTCGCCAAAAGCAAAATCTTCGGCGTCGTTTAGGTTAGTTTTTCTTTATATCTTTATATTAGCGAGGAAAAGGTCAATTTCAATATTTTGAGCATGTTCCGTATTTAAGTTTTCTCAGAATCTCATATTTTACTTACATGTTGCAGATCTGTTGTTTTAGAAATCGACTAGCTTTTTGCCAATTAATAGTGGTCTGAATTCACAGTTTACTCTTATGTATTAGTGCTTCTGTTACAACATTCTTACCCCAGTACCGCTGTTAAAGAGAAGGTTGGCATGGCTATAAGCCTATAAGGGGTATAAAGTGGCAACACATATTTAACTGTACCTAGGCTTTTATTGGTTCTATTGAAAAGAAAAATCTAGAGGAGCTCCTATGTGCAGGGAGTACATTGCATTCATGTCCGAACCTAAATATTAGGGTTTGCTAAAAGTCCAGCAGCTGAAGTTTCAACTTTCAAGTTGGCATCTTCACCACTGCTTAGATCTATTTGTTTTTCTCTGAAATTTGGAGGTATGCCTGGGGTTTAAAAAGATTGAAATACTGCTTAAAAAGTGGTAGTAGATGCCTAATTTCCCAGTTTCACTTTAAATCTTGGAGTACTAATACTGTAGTCGAACGTAGTACCCCCATAGCCCCACCCTCTCATTGGATTGTTGATGTGCTGTTTCCATCTTGTCTTGATGATGTGAATACAAGGAATCTTTTGCTAATATACATTAGTGTTCTGGAATGCTTACATTTTTTTTTGTTTTTGTTCTAGTGCAGGACTGGATGTATGTGAGCAATTTATGGATGTTAGTGATGTTATCAAAGACGAGGATCTTCTTGCCCAAAAAAATTATTGGGGTTCACATGTACAGAATAACGGATTTCATTCATTTAATTCAGGCCGTAATATTCAGCAGTTGGTTTCCACCATGGTTCCTAGGTATCCCAAGCATTCTAATTTTCGCTCTAGACGATTAAGTGCCAGGGAGCTAAATATGTTGAAGCGTAAAGCAAAGAGTAATGCAAAAGATCATACAAAGGCTGTATCTGAGGATGATGAGGTTACACTAAAAGGATATGTGCCCTCCAATGGAGCTTCTTCTGAACAAGCTGGTCCACAAAATGTATGATTGGTCAGCCATGCCATTTTGTCTTGTTAGATCTTGCAAATCTGCTGAAGTGTTTATTTGAATAGGATCTACAATCATGAAATATGACAATTTAATGTTGCAACAAATTCCTGATTAATCTTGAGGCTCAGTGCAGCTATTATCTGCTCAACTCTTGAAAGTTTCTGTGCAGCTATATATTTAGATAATTTAAAACTTCTACTTCGTATTTTCTCTTTACGCAATTGCTAGCACGGCTGGTATATGGCAGTGTGCTACTGCATGTGTGGATGGTTGTGCTGACACTCGCGCCAATATGTTGACTTGTGGCTGTTGCTTTGTTTGGGAATTCATATTACTCCTGCCAGAGCATTATTTGATGGGTTATTTAGTCATTTCCATTGCCGTTTTTCAGGATGTATTTGATACAGCTGTCGACGAAGACAATCTAGAGTACAGTGAGAATGGAAGATGGCCTTTTCAGCAATTTGTGGATCAGCTTATTCATGATATGTTTGACCCTAGTAAGCTAGCTCATCTGATCCCTGAATATGCGTTGTATCTTACTGTCTTTTGCTGTCTTGCTCACAATGGTTTTACTTGTGTTGCACTTTAGTTTGGGAAGTTCGCCATGGCACCATTATGGCTTTAAGGGAAATTTTGACACATCATGGTGGTTGTGCTGGAGTATATTTTCCTGATCTGAGCTTGCCTTCTGCTGATTTGGATGGTAAAACCAACTTTGACTCCCTTAAAAGGGAACATGGTATTGATCTAAACGAAGATGTTCGTGTGGAACGCCTTGAACCAGCGTTAAAGAGGCATAAGAAAGAGCCAAATTGTTCTGAAAGTATATATAGGGCTAATGATAAGGAGTTTGCTAACAGTGATTATCCAAAAGCGGAAGGAGATCCGAGCAATGTGCCTGATGTATTAACTGGTGAACCAAGTTCTACTCATGTAAAAGTTGAGCCTGAGTTTGGTGTTGAGGCTTCAACTGACCCCTCTAAAGTGGATTCAACATGTAAATCATTACAGGAAGAACTCAACTCCATATCACATCCAAGTTCTCATATACATGCTCCAGAAAATCCAAAATTCATGAAACTGATGAAATTAGCTAAATACTCATATATGAAGAATTGGGAATTTCTTCAGGATTGTGCAATCCGCTTCCTTTGTGTACTTTCACTGGACCGGTATGCCTATATGGACTTCCAGATATACTATTGATACGTTATCATCTTTGTTGTTAGCCTTATATATTCTTGTATTATTCTGTTTTTAGCTTTGGTGATTATGTATCCGATCAAGTTGTTGCCCCAGTTCGTGAAACTTGTGCTCAAGCTCTTGGTGCTGTGCTGAAGTACATGCACCCTTCTTTAGTATGTCATACATTCAAAATCTTGCTGCAGATGCAGGTGTGTTTTTTGTAGTCATTTATCTCATAGCCTCAAATTTTCGAACACTGCATTCAAATTCATCATTACCACCTCTCTGTGTTGTTTGTTCTTGCAGCGCAGACAAGAGTGGGAGGTTCGTCATGGGAGCCTTCTTGGCATTAAATACTTAGTTGCTGTTCGCCAGGTAATTGCTAATCAAGATTCAATCAATTGATTGATTACCTACCTAAGTTGGTTAAGTGTTAACCATGGTACATAATATCAGAGTGGCCATTCTAGTTGGGTTGTTGCCAGCTAAATATTTCACGATGACATAACCCTTTGTTTCATACTCCCTCTGTATTTTTACATCTTG
>Ga0182004_10002346_pt1 | contig 14657 bp, 15 predicted proteins | sample Sormic07211540_1_FD_120479 | JGI IMG/M metagenome (GOLD analysis project Ga0182004, IMG submission 120479) | Endophyte microbial communities from Sorghum bicolor roots, Mead, Nebraska, USA - 072115-40_1 MetaG | ecosystem: Host-associated > Plants > Roots > Unclassified | place: USA: Nebraska...
AAAGCAAGCTCAGGCACGCGGCGGCGGTGCAGATTCGTCAGCAAGAGCAACCCAGGTGGAGTGAGCGTAGAGGATGCGGCCCTTCCACCCCTGCAGCAGCCATCCGTCGTCGTTCTCGTCGATGACGAACTCCCTGTGGTAGCACTGCTGCTTCACCGTCTCCGTCACCGCGCCCACCACCGCCGGGTCCAGCGGCAGCTGCCTCAGCCCGGCGCGCCGGCTCCTCTGCTGCCACTGCTTGTAGGTGTCGAATCGGTCCGTCCGGTCGTGGCCCTCGCAGGCCACCACATTGACGACGCAGGCCCGCAGGAAGTCTCGCTCCAGCACCATCCGCTGCTCGCTGCTCCGGGGCAGCGTGGCGTCCAGCATGTCGAACGCCGCCGAGAAGTAGAAGAGCGCCTCCCGGAACCGCGTCAGGAACGAGTTGCCGCACAGCCCGTTGACGACGCCGTGCGTGAACACGGCGGGCCTCATCCTCGCGATGCCGCCCAGGACCATGTCCCGGGGGCTCGACCTGTCCACCACCAAGCTGTCGTCGGCCAGCGTCTCCAGCTTGAACAGGCTGTTCACCACCAGCACCACGCCGGGGTCCGGGTCGGGGTCGATGCGGACAGCCTCCCACCTCGCCGCCGCGACCGCGTGGAACTTGAAGGGCACGCCCAGCTCGCGGGCGTAGTCGCTCAGCCTGTGCCCCGTCTCCTCCATGTGTCTGGCCGGCCGGAACCCCGGCAGCGGGAGGTCGACGCAGGTGATCGTCACCTCCGGCGGCGGGCCGCCGTCCCTGGCCGCCAGCCGCCGCAGCAGGTCCGGCCACTGGAGGCCCAGGTGGAGGCCGTAGTCCACGACGTGCAGCCGGCTGCTCCCCGCCGCGGCGCGGCAGATGGTCATGTTGGCGAACGCGAAGCCCACCCTCTGGAAGCAGCACGTGGCGGCGAACAGCCGGTACGCCTGCAGGAACTCGGGGCTCTGCTGCAGCAAGGTCGTCGTGTCCAGCGCCGCGAGCGACCTGTGCAGCACGCTCCCCGTGCCGGCGAGGCGCGCCTCCAGGGCCTCCACGAAGCAGTGCGCCAGGCGCTGCGTGGCGTCCCCCGTCGGCGACGCGTGCTGCTTCGCCTGCTCCAGCAGCTCCCGCGCGCCGTGCCGCTCGTCCACCGCCTGCGCGCAGCTCAGCAGCAGCGTGCGCATGTCCACCTGCTGCTGCCGCCGCCGCCGCGCCTCCCTGCTGTTGCTCATGGCCGCCTCGTCCGCCATGGCCGCGCGCAGGCGCTCCATCTCCTCCGTCGGAACCTCGCAGTCGTCCAGCATCATCCTGCCGATCAGCTCCTGCACCTGGGCCTCCTCTTCCGGCCTGGCCACCGTCGCCATCACCTTGCATGCTCTGCCCGCCTCCGCCTCCGGGCCGTAGTTCCTACTAGTAGTATCCTTCATCACCAGTTTCTTGTTGTCTTTGGGCAAGAATTTGCAGCCTTCCTCCCTGCCCTTGACGAACGCCATATTCAGCAAGTCCATGACGCTGCAGGCCTCTGCTCCTGTGGCGGTGGCGCACATGTCGGAGACTGTGGCACTGTTGCCGTCCTTGTAGAGATGGGATGCGCCATTGCCATTTCTGGTGGAAGATGAAGAAGAAGAAGAAGAGGCAATGATTTGAGCCAAGGACTGCTGAGCGTGGACGAGTGCGGGGTCGTTGTCGTTGATCAAGAACATGCCATGCATGTCCTCTTCCTCCTCCTCCATGAGCAGACGCGAGATGTGTTCCAGGGCCACGTCTTCCTGCTGCTGCTCTGAGGAGGGGACGCCGTTGTCATGGTGGGGCGTTGGGGGAAGGTGGAGGAACACCGACGGGGACTGCGGGGAATGCTCGACGAGACCCACCAGCTCCTCCAGGGTTGCCGCCATAGTTCACGAGGAGATGGTAATGGTGCCGCTGACAACTGCCGAGTGAAGGTATCATCTTGGAATCACCTTGGACTCGTTCTCCGCCACCATCCGATCTATGCCAAGAGGTGACAAGCTCACTCCTTGCTGGCTGACGGAAACCTCGAGATTGCCTGCTGCACACATGACAAAGAAAGGGTCTTTGAGAAAGATGATGACAGTCCCCTGCTTCTGCTTCAGTTAAGACCCTGCTCCATCAAAGGCGTCAATGACAATGATCAAGTAGAAAAATAAAACTATTCCACGACAGATCCGAGGATCCTGTCTCTTGTTTTCTTACAGGGGACCTTGGAAATGGTTATACTTTGAATTGTTCACTTCTGGGAATTGCCAATGCTTATCTCATCTCTTGTAGTAACTAGTAAGTAGCATACCTGTATAAACATGTTCAGAGTCCGCTGTTTCTTTCCTGCACCCACCTGTAGGGGCCGATTCACTAGCAAAGTAGCAACGTAAACCTGCGGTGAACATGTCAACATAACACACAACACTATGGACAAGGAATTGCAAATCCAGGACAATCGTGAATAATTTTTTTTAAAAAAAGTATATCCATTAGATATGGACCCCCACCAGTACAATTTTCTTGGACCAGCAAAGTTTAAGGTCTTGCTTTGAGTGCATGTATTACACAATTTCAGAAACTGCAGATTTCAAAAGCAAGGATCTTCTATGTGCTGGTTGAAGAGACAGAGAAATCTGCAAGTACATAAAACATGAACATCTTCAAGAAACAAATCAGTGCACATAGTTGCTACCATATTAGCTTAAATACGAATCTGGTGCTGTGGAAAACTGGTTGACCTTGACAAAACTTCTTTACCTCATTGAACTCAACAAGTACCCACCCACTAATTAATTGACTTCTGTGAAGAATAAATCTTTATGAGCACAACAACTTCTCAGGCAGCCACAGAAGAGCAGTAGTGGCATCCAAGAACTGATAATTTATTTCTTCAGAGTTCAAGGCAAAAACTGAACACTCTAACATGTAATTTACAGAACAAGATGCACTGCCTAAGGGAGGAAGATGCATTGTGCTCTTCTAGGATATTTTCAGCAGACACATGAGTGTCCCTGAATAAGTAGACAGTCAACCAAATAGTACACATGGGCAAAGCCGCAAAGGGAGCCGACAAAGGTACCATTCAGTAGCAGAAAACTAAAGCTTCACTCAGAAATGGTGTCTTCCGCAACCCATGTAGAGTGGGCATAGAAGATGCGCCCCATCCAACCTTGCAGCAACCATTGGCCATCCTCACTGATGAAAAAGTCCTTGTGATGGTCCTTCATCACTTTATCCTTGAGTACCTTAACTATGTTTGGTTTCAGTGGTAGCTGCCTCAGGCCTGCCCGCTGGTTTCTCACCTGCCACCGTCTATACTTCTCAGGGCGGTTCACCACATCTGCACCCTCGCAGGCGACAAGATTCAGCACAGAATGACCCAGCATGTTCTGTTCCAGAACTGGCCGTAGTTTACTGTCCCTCGGGATAGTTGCATCAAGCATATCAAACAGTGCACTGTAAGAGAACAAAGCCTCACGAAACCGCGTCAAGAAGGAGGTGCTATGTGAACAATTCATAATACCCTGGATGAAGACATCTGGCCGCATCTTCCTAATGTTGTTGAGGACGGTATCCCTGGAGCTCAGACCATCAAAGTAGATATTCTCCTCCCTCAAGATACTGAAACTAAAGAGGTCAACCACAACAAGCACCTCATCAGCCTCTGTTTTCAAGTCATCGATGGAAATTGTCTCCCATTTTGCAGTGATGGCATGGAACTTGAATGGCACGCCAAACTCACGGGCACACTTGTCCAACCGGCGCCCTGTATCATCAGTCCCTTCAGATGGACAGGACCTAGGCTGAAGACGGCTTATGGCAGTTATCCTCACCTCTGGTGGGCCACCTTCCCTATTCGCCATCCAGCGAAGCAAGCCGGCCCACTGGAACCCGTGATGTGGACCATAGTCTACAATGTGAAGTTTGCTCTTCCCCACCATGGCATGCTCAATGGTCATAACGTTGAAAAAGAATGCCACCCTGTTGAAGGAGCAGGTTGCCATGTAAAGGTTGTAGGCCTTTAGGTACTCTATGGCCAGTGGTTGCTCCAATGTCAGCAACTGCCAAAGCTGCCTCCCTGTACCCATTAGCCGTGCCTCCAGCCCCTTGGCAAAACATTGAGCTAGCCGTTGTGTTGCATCCCCTGTTGCTGATGCATGCTGCTTGATCTGCTTCAGCAGCTCATGCGCGGTCCTGAAATTGCTAGCAGACACCGCCTGCGCACAATTTATCAACAATGTGTATAGATCCACAACATTGCTCCTCCGCTTGTTATAACCCTTCTTCTTGTTCTTTGCCTCATCAGCCTTGGTGATGCGCAGCTTCTTCATTTCTTCTATGCATGTCTCGTACCCACGAAGCATCATTTTATCAAACATCTCTTCAAGCTCTTCCATCATCATAAAAACTTTATAGGCCCTGCCTACCTCCCCATCCTCATCCCTGTTATACCTCTTCTTGAATACCCTAGAATTGCCACTTTCCCTAGTCATTTGGTTCAATTGCTGATCCTTTCTGAAGACATTATCTTCTGACAAGAACCTGCTAGCCTCTTCCATGCCCTTCAAGACTGACCCCGCTGCAAGCGCACCAATGGACAAGGATGATCTCAGTGTGCATTGATCACCACTGCAATCCTGGAACAAATTCCTGGCTCTCTCAATATTGTCCCTGTTGACGGTGTTGTCACTGTTTGTGCTGAAGGAAGGGGAGGAGAGAATTTGGGAAAATGGCTTCTGCACCTGGAGAAGCGAAGGATGATCAGTGTCTTGGCACAGGAGTTTGTCTTCAGATTGATCTTCCATGAGCACGGATGAAACATAGGAGAGGACTATTTCATCAGGGCAGAGTGAATCCTGACCGACATCATTGGTCATTTGGGGAAGGTCAAGCAACACAGATGGGGAGGGTGGTGACAAGTTCATGAGACCCTCCATAAAGAATTCCTCCGGAGTGGTGGCCATGGAGATTGATGGTGGTACCGTGGCTCCAAATCTACAGGATAACATACCTTGTTATGAGTGCCAAGTGTTTGATAGTTCTAATGTTGATGGATAATGAATGATGGTTAATTATAATCCCATGTTTCCTGGATAATGGAGTTATGGAGATGATATCTAGGCATCATGCATAACAAACAAAGATACTAATATTTTATTCTACCTACTTGTGCGATGCTAAAACGTAATTAGACTAATATACAGTATGCACCTTACCTATAGACAACTTTAGCTCATTAGCTGCAACATATCTGTGCTGCCTACCTCGGATTTCCCCTTCACCACGTCCAATCCATCCTAAGATGAGACAAGTGGGTGATGGAATCACCAAAGTTTGCCATGCCGGTACATTGCTCGCACATAAAGACAAAAAATAGGTCTTGAGAAAGATGGAGATAAGGAAATGTCATCCCATTCATCTTGGTGTTGGAGCCATCCTTCAGTCCTTGTCCCTTCAAAAGCAACAAGACATTGGAGAAAACCAATTTTTCGACAAATCTCATGATCCTGTCTGTTGCCGTCACAGGGGAAAGAGTACAAGTTCTGAAAATTATTATACTGCAACCTTTTTCCTGGGTACTACCAATGCTTATTATTTTATTTCTTTCCTTTTTTTTTAACCTGAAAATACAGTAGGGGAGGCCCCCACTGTAAGAATTTTTTATTACTTCTGGAAAAAGGGAAAAACTGTACAAACTTTATTTCTTTCATGCTCCGCAGAGGGACTGAATTACAAACAATTAATATCTGCAGGTGAACACATAAACACAGAACAGAAACACTGGTCTGGTAACATGATCAGACTGAAGTGCATCTTCCTCCTGAGCTATGTTGCAAGATTTGATCAAACCCATGACCAAAGATACCAACTGGCCATTGGGAAATTAAAATACAAGGGAGTCGAAAATACTTGGTCAGGGTCACTGACAATTTTCTCCCTAAAGTCCTCGATACCCAGATCTATCTTTGTAAGAGTACAAAATGCTTTTCAGCAACTGCTGCACTGGACCTGACCTTGACAAGCAGTATAAAGAGAGCTGATGAAGAGTTGAAGACTATGGTACCATTCAGTGGCAAAAAACTGAAGCTTCATGTTGAGTGCGCAAAGAGTACACGCCCCTTCCACCCTTGGAGAAGCCACTGACCATCCTCAGTAAGAAAAAAGTCCTTGTGGTATTCCTTCTTGACCTCATCCTTCAGTGCCTTAATAATGCTTGGTTTCAATAACAGTTGTCTCAGGCCTGCACGCTGGTTTCTCACCTGCCATTGCATATACTTCTCAGGGCGGTTCACAAGGTCTACACCTTCACATGCAATATCATTCAGTGCACAACGCCTAAGCAAGCCTTGCTCCAGCACCAACCGTGAAATTCACTGTTCCGTGGCATAGTTGCATCTGACATGTCAAACAATGCCATGTAATTGAATAGCAACTCGCGGAACCTTGACAAGAAGGAAGTACCAGATGAACGATTCACAATGCTCTGGATGAAGATACATGGCCTCATTCTCCTGATATTGCTAAGGACAGTGTCTCTGGGATTTGAGGCATCAAAAAATACACTCACATCCATCAAGGAGCTGAAATTTAAAAGGTCATTCACAATAAGCACCTCATCGGTGTCTTTGTTCAAGTCCTCAATGAAAACATCCTCCCATTTTTTTGTAATGACATGGAACTTGAATGGCAAGCCAAACTCTTTTGCACACTTGCTGAGCCGGCACCCTTGCTCCTCAATCTGCTGAGCTGGGTAGATCCTGGGCTGGAAGTGACTGATTGCCGTTATCGTCACTTGTGGAGGGCCAACATTCCTATTTGCCAACGAGCGGATTAAGCCTGCCCACTAGAAGAACCCATAATGCAAACCGTAATCCACAATATGCAGGCTGCTCTTACCCACCATGGCATCCTCAATGGTCATAATTGAAAATTTGAGTGCTATCTTATGAAAGCAGCAGGCTGCCATAAAAAGGCTGTAGGCCTTGAGGAAATCCATGACTATGGGGTGCTCTGCCATGAGCGACTTCCAGAGCTGCATTCCCGTGCCTGCTAGCCGTGCTTCCAGCCCCTTGGCAAAACAGTGAGCTAGCCTCTGTGCGGCATCCCCTGTTGCTGAAGCATGCTGCTTAATCTGCTTGAGCAGTCCAACTGCGACCGTATGATCGTTCATAGCTACCGCCTACGCACAATGGAACAACAATGTACGTAGGTCCACTACATCTGTTGCAGCCTTGTTCCTGCCCTTAGTTTTGTTTTTTTTCTCATTGGTCATGGAGATGCGCAGCTTCTCCTCGTCCCTGATGCATAGCTCATCATCGTGCAGCATCATTCATCAAACATCTCATGGATGCCAATCTCCTCCTCCCTTATTATCATAGATTTCCAGGTCCTGCCTGCCTCCTCTTTCATATGCTCATCTCGGTTATACCTCTTTTTGAGCCCTATAGGGTTGTTAGTTTCCTTGAAGATTTCAATCACCTGCTCACCCTTTCCAAAGCTATTGTCTCCAGACAAGAACCTATGAGCCTCTTCCAATCCCTTTGAGAACTGCCCCTCCTCATCCACACCTTTTGAGAAAGATGAGCTGAGTGTGTATTGATCACCACTGCAGCCCTGCAATGAATTCTTAGCCCCCTCCATGTTGCCGCTGTTGAAAGTATTATCACTGTTTGCATTGAAGGAAGGGGAGGAGAGCAATTGAGCATAGGACTGTTGTGCCTGGAGTAGTGCAGGGTGATCAGAGTACTGGCCCAACAGCTTGTCATCGATGTCTTCCTCCATGAGCAAGCCTGAGATGTAGGTGAGCACCAGATCATCATCGGAGAGTGGGCCTTGACCGCCACCATCAGGCATCAGGGGAAGGTTGATAGATGGGGAAGGTGGTGAAGGCTCCATCTCCATGAGATCCACAGCAAAGAATTCCTCTGGGGTGATGGCCATGGTGATCAGTGGAGGTGTGGCATGGTAGCTTCTGGTACACATTGGAGAGCAGACCTTGTCAATGTGTATGGTAGTGCCAGATAATGCTAAGAAACTATGGTCAGGAGGACAAATTTGATGATTCCAATGCCACTTGGACAATCAAGACAGTAACTAGCCACAATTCCAATGATATTTGGACAGTCAAGATGTTATCCCGGTATTGCAAGGAGCAAACATATATAGCATTTTATTTCTTTTACCTTTTAATAAAAATAGAAAAGCAAGCAGTCACAGTTGTGTAATGCAAAACGTATTTACATATATTTTATAGACTAACATGAAGTGTTTAGGTGGACCAAATATGAGACGGATGTATAAGATAAATAAATATCCTATAAGAACTATTTCTGCGAAAGAATGTAATAAAGTAACTTGATTTGCAAAAGAAAAACATTATACTATTGGACAAAAAGTTATGGCTCTGGTTCTCAACCATAAGATTGCATTTTCAGTGGTGTGGTTTACTTTGCAAGCTTATTCGCTTGATCTTATCTGCCGAATCTGTCAGCCATTCAGCAGTGTTTTTCTCTCACGACAAATCAGCGAACAGTAATGGCTTTTCAGCCAAGCGAACAGTGGTTGAAAGTACTGTTCGCTGATTTGTCGTGAGAGAGAAATACTGTTGAATGGCTTCCTGTTTGACCGTTCGTCTTTTTCAAAAATTTTGTATATATTATTTATTTCTTATGACTTATTTTATCATTAGAGATACTTTAATAATGATCTATTTATTTTATTATTTGCATAAACGTTTGAATAAGACGAACGGTCAAACAAAAAGTCTAAAAGTAACAAAAAAACGACACTTTCAATGGGATGGAGGGATTACACCTTACTCAGGCTGATTCCTTCATTGCACTTAGGACAACAATTAGAGGTAGCACCATCTGCCGCCCACATTGAGTGGGCTAACAGGATGTGGCCCTTCCACCCCTGCAACAACCATTGTTGACCCTCCTCAATGACAAAATCCTTGTGCTATTGGTTCTTGACCATGTCCCTCACCATCTTAACAGTCTCTCCATTCAAGGGCAGTTGCCTTAGGTCAGCCCGCTGGTTTCTGACCTGCCACAGCTTATGTCTCACCACGTTCCACACGGTCCACTCCCTCACATGCTATGGCATTCAAGGCAACCCAGCCAAAGATATCCCGCTCAAGCACCAAGCGCAGTTGGCTCTCCCGGGGCATGGTCGCATCAAGCATGTCAAACAACAAAGAGTGGTAAAGAGGGCTTCCCGAAACCATGACAAGAAGGTGGTGCCGTAAGAACCATTGACGACGGCTTGGATGAAGACATCAGGCTCCATCTTTCTAATGTTGCTGAGGACAACATCCCTAGGGCTGGGGTTGTCTGATATGACGCTCTCATCCATCAAGGTCCTGAAGTTGAACAGATCGTTGACGACGAGGACCTCGTCAGGTTCCACATTCAAATCGTCGATGCAAACGGTGTGCCATGGCGCCACCACATAACAGAAACTCAGTGGCAGTTCATGGGCACAGCTGGTAAGGCGATGACCCATCTCTGCCATGTGGTTTGCTGGGTGGAATCCAGGCTGTGGGAGGTCAATGCTGGTGATCCTGACCTGTGGTGGCCCACCGTCCCTAGTCCCCAGCAAGCGCAGCAGCTCCGTCCACTGGAAGCCAGAACGGAGGCCATAATCCACGATGTGCAGCTTGCTCCTGCCAATTGCAGCATCCAAGATGGTCTTGTTGGCAAACATGAAGGCCGCCTTCCTGAAGCAGCAGGTTTACATGAAGAACTGATAGGCCTTGAGGAACTCCACGAGCGAGGTCCGGTTCGCGGTGAGTGACCTGTACACCTGGCTCTCGGTGCCAGCCAGTCGTGCCTCCAGCCCCTGCACGAACCAGTAGACAAGCCGCTGCGTGGCGTCCCCAGTAGGCGAGGCATGCTCCTTCATCTGACTGAGCAGCTCATCCACGCTCTGGCGGTCGTCGATGACCGCCTTGGCACGGTGGATGAGCAAGGTGTGCAGCTCAATCACCTTGGCTGGCCGGCGCTTGCCCCATGCCCTGCTCCTCTTTCTCGCCTTCTTCTTGTCATCGTCCTTGGCAGGCACATTCTCAACGGAAATGGCCAGGCCCTCCATCTCCTTGGAACAGACATCGAATCCCCTAAGCATCATTTCGTCGAACACCTCGCGGGCGCCGGCTTCCTCTGACTCGGACATCGCCATCTTGCTGGTCCTGCCGGCATCGGCCTCCAGCTCGTCGTCGCCGCCAACGGTGTGCCTGTCCCTGCGGTCCTTGCCGCCGCCGCTGCTTGTGTCCCTGGCCAACAGTGTGGCAGCTGTGTGCCTGTGTAGGCCGGCAGGAACTTACTAGCCTCCTCCACGGCCTTGAAGAATGCAGCGGTGAACATGTCCGTTCTGTACTCCTTGTCCTCGGGCGGCGTGCCGCCTGGAAAGACGGGGGCTTGGTCCGGCAAGGGGGCGCCGGAGAGGATCTGGGTGAAGGGCTACTGGGCGTGGAGGAACGCGGGGTGATCGGCGAGGTCGTCCTCCTCGTCTTCCTCCTCCATGAGAAGAGAAATGCGGGAGAGGTAGGAGGAGGAGGCCGCATCGACGTCGACGCGGGGTGCCGGCGTGAAGCCTCGGACGACACGGGGTGCTGCCATGCGCTGCCTGCCTACAAGCTACTACAATGGTGGGCGGTATTGCTCGTGGATTCTTCTTTAAAAAGAAGCAGAAGCAGAAGCGATTGACCTCATCACCTCCTCGTGGAGCTCGAATCGATGATTCCAACTCAGGCCTTGTTTACTTCCCAACAATTTTGCAAAATTTTTCAGATTTTCCATCACATCGAATCTTTAGACGTATGCATGAAATATTAAATATAGACGAAAATAAAAACTAATTACACAGTTTGGTCGGAATTGACGATACGAATCTTTTGAGCCTAGTTAGTCTATGATTGGACAATATTTGTCAAATACAAACGAAATTAGTACTATTTACATTTTGCAAAAAATTTTGGAACTAAACAAGGCCTCAACTCAAAGCCAATGGAATGGCATCCAAGCATCGCAGTTTCATCAGCAACAAGTGGAAGCCAAAAAAGAAAAGTTAGTTTTCTTCATCAGTCAATTGAATGGGAAGAGTAGATAAACAAGAGCTGGGCCGGCAATGCATTCAGTAGCCAAATATAATTATGGTGTCTTCTTGCGGTTATGTAGCTAGGCTACTAATCTTCTTGTTTCATTTCTGTTGGTTTCTGAACCAAACTTCGTTGTTCGTTTCGTAATGCAGCAACAGCATCTTCACAAGGTATCATTTTCTTGTTACCTTTAATTTGTCTGTCCCCTTGATCTTTTTCGCAACATGCAAGGTATTGTTTCTGGTGCTGTCAAAAAAAAAAAAGGTATTGTTTCTGGAATTGCGTATGATGATGAATGGATGATCGCGTAAGCGTGATGCAGACATGGAGATAACTTCACAAGCTGATTTTTTATTACACATGTTCAAACATGAGCAAGATGATCTTTTATTAGAAGGTAGATAAGGCCCTTCTCTTCTCTTCCTCCTTGCTCGCGTCCTGCCTGTCCCACCTCTATCTTCCTCCCACGCCACCCCCATCAGCTGCCTCGCCGTCGCTCACCTTCCACCCGCTGCGACATTGGATATTCCTGTCATCAAAAAATTACTTGGCGAACTCATTCATATTTTCTAATCTTTGTCACGAGCAAATAATTAAGGTTTATTAGTAATGTTATATTATTGCCTAGTAATTATGATGACAAGATTGATATATTTTAATATGTGCTTAAATGCTGGTGTGTTTTGTATGCCAATTAGGATACTAGTGGTGCTAATTAACGTGTTATTTGTAATTAGTACTTATCATGACAAAATTAGTGTTAGTGCATACTCCTATTTACTAGCGTATCATTATTTTTATTTTTTAAAATAATATAAATACAATTAGTCAAGTATTCTCGTCCTATTCACTCTTATCCATCTAACCAAACAGAAAAATAGCTCGCCTCATCCATCATCCAACCAAATAGGAAGCATTAATATTCATATCCTAAAATCTATGAATGGCCATTATTAGATCTATCCTTATTGTCAAACAAAACACGCTTCAAATGAAAAAGAGGAACCGGGAAGTTTTCTTGATTCCTGAATTTTTCATATAAAAATAAACTGATTCGTGTGAAATCTCTGCATTCCAAAGGGCACTTCCACCTTTTTGCTCGCCTTCCGTCTATCAAAGTAAAGCCAATGAGAATTTTTTTTTGAAAGAAACTATGGAGCAATGCTCCCCAGGTTGGAGATATATAAAGTAAAAACACAAGAGCCAAGTACAGGGGTGTTAGCTAGGCGCTAACCAAAAGGGAAAGAAGGAAAAAGAAGAGGAAAGAAAGACTCACCTATGGAACCTACCTAGGCAGAGGTGAGGGGGGATTGGCCGAGGCCAACTAGCAAGAACAACTATTACAAAGAGTTTGACCAATTCAAAATTACATCGTGTAAATTTGGAGGTATTCTATACAGGTGAAGCTTAACTAATGAGAAATTTTGATACAAAAGGTCGCATATATAAAATAGTACAGTTTTTTTGGGTGGGGGCATATAAAAAAAGTACAGTTAAAAACAGAATTGGAAGGATGAATGTGTCCTTTTTAGGGTACTTTCAATCAAGACTCTATTACAGAGTCTAAGACAATTAATTACATATTATTTATGGTATTTTGCTGATGTGGCAGCATATTTATTAAAGAAAGAGGTAGAAAAATAAGACTCCAAGTTTTATTTAGACTCTAAGTCCACATTGTTCGAGGTAATAAATAACTTACTCTATAATAGAGTCTGTATTGTGAGTGTCTATTGTGAGTGTCCTTAAGTCTTTCACTCCGGACAAGCTGGAGAAATCGTTTATTTCATCTTAATCACGCATAAGTTTAATCTATCCAGAAATACAATGCGCGTGCCAAACAATTGATGCCACAAAATTTAAAAGCATAAAAGCAACAACTGAACCTGAGAAACTCATAAGAGGCGAAAACATGGTCGATACATCACTTTACTGATTTATTAATTTTACATGTCAAGACATACATCACTTTACTGATTTATTAATTTTACATGCCAAGACACTCCTGCTGCGTCTCTACATACTTTTAGCTGGCTGGTAAGCTGGAGAATTTCACTCTAGGCTTAACCATTTGGACGAAGTTATCGCACGATGAATCACAAAATCTTTTGCGCAGCGTTTCCAATTTAGCAATGGAGGCTGGCAGCCTGGTTGCCCACCTCAGTTATTCGAGGCAGGATAGACAGGCCAGCAACAGAGACGGGCATCATATAAAACCGCCTCGGTTAATACTCATTAACTGAGGACCGAGGCGATTGCCTAACGAAACCAATGATCGTCTTAAAACGACCGCCTAGGTTAATATTAATTAACAAAAAGCGGTCATTTTAAGGCAATCGTCTCTAAAAATGCTTTTTCAGAGGCGAGCAACTATAACCTACCTTAGGTAATCGTGGCCAGCCTACCAGCCCATCTAGGACCGGTAACAGCTTCACAATACATATACGCTGAGCATAACTAAAACCCTAACTCTCCATCTTTCTCAGGCACCGCACCCTCCAACCCTCTCTCTCTCTCTCTCCGTCTCGCATTGCTCCATTCCTCCCACTCTCTCCCTCTCCCTCTCGGGCATCGCTCCATCCCGCTCGCTCTCCCTCATCCTGAGCACAATCGAGTGGCCATGGCCAGGGCGTCATTCCATCCCTCTCCCTATCCCTCATGCGGCCGCGGTGGCACAAGCATCGTGCAAGGAGGGCTCGCGTGGGTCGAGGGCACATGGATCCATGCAGCAGCAGCTCCTGCACCTTCGCCCACAGCAAATCCGGCACCACCACCTCCATGGCGACGGCCATGCTCATCATCATCAACTCCCACAGCAGATCCAGCAACAGCAGCTTCTCCCTCGTGCAGATCCGGCGGCCTCCCTCCACCCTCTCTCTTCCTCGGTGGATCTGGCAACCCGACAGAGCTAGCGACCTTGGCACCGCCAACCTCGGGCGGATCTAGTGGGCTTCCTCCCTTCCTTTGCAAGTGTGGATCTGGCGTATCTAGATCTCGACAGCAGGCTCCCTCCCTTCCTTTCTCTGCTCATGTGGATCTGGCGCGTCTAGATCCCAGCGACAGATTGAGCTCCCCTATGGTGGCGACGACGCATAGCCTAGACCTATGCCCAGGCTCGATGTGTTCTATGGGGTTTCCTTTTTCTTTTGTTTTTTTAATTTGATTTAGCGAGGCACGGAAGGCAACCGCCTTGGTTAAGGCCACAATTAACCATGACCTTTCGACCGTAGCGGATGCAAAAACCACCACGGTTAATGTTTTTTGCTCGTCACGATTGAGATTTCTACAGTAACGTGAGCCGCGCGTGACCCCATCGTCTATCTCGTGCCCGCCTCTTCCACTACTCGTTTCTCCCTCCCCGTGCCCCTCCTTCGCCGCCTCTCCCTCAGCGTCGTCCTAGCCCCCTCCCCCCTCCTTGTTGTCCTCACCCTCGCTGCACCTCCTTATCCACCCTCTCCCTTAGCGCCATCCTCGACCTCCCCATCTCGTTGTCCTCAACCCCGCTGTAGGACCCCCCCCCCCCCCCCCCCCCCCCCCCCCCCCCCCCCGCCCCCA
>Ga0182004_10002347_pt1 | contig 14649 bp, 16 predicted proteins | sample Sormic07211540_1_FD_120479 | JGI IMG/M metagenome (GOLD analysis project Ga0182004, IMG submission 120479) | Endophyte microbial communities from Sorghum bicolor roots, Mead, Nebraska, USA - 072115-40_1 MetaG | ecosystem: Host-associated > Plants > Roots > Unclassified | place: USA: Nebraska...
GTTTCCTGACGAGCTATGTAATTTGTTTTTTTATTAGTTTCTAAAAACCCCTCCCGACATCCTTCCGACACATCCGATGTGACACCCAAAAAATTTTCGTTCCCAATCTAAACAGGCCCTAAAATTGCTACTATTTTTATTTTCCAAAAATTTTTTTTTGAAGTAGGGGTAATTATTTTGGCCTATAGAGGCAGTAACCAAAAGGGCGAGAGAGTACAGTACGGGGGAAAGATGGAGGAGAGAGGACGAGCTGACGCCTTGGTAAAGATCCACAAAAGAGATATCACACGGCAGCTCCCTCCACTCCACCGTCAGCAGCAGTGCGACGCCGCTGCTCCATCACCTCACCTCGTGCCAGCCTGACTGCGATGGATGGGATGACGACGCAGCGTCAGCGCCGTCGTGTCGCCGTCCCTTTCTCCTCTCCTCTCCTCTCCTCTCGTCTCCAGCGGGGGCACGGGAACGCATGCCGTGCAGCGGGCAGGGGCGCCATGCCGTTTTGCCGCGGGACCGTGCGGTGCAGCTGGTGGTAGTGCTCGTGTGGGTGGGGGAATTCAATCAAGAATGTCGTGCAGGGCACTGTCCATGCCTGCATCTGCATCTCCCTCCCTCCATGCCTGCATGTCCCATCGGCTGCTCCCGCAATCGCACTCGTGCACCGGGAATCTCGACGTGCCCATCACTCACGGTTTGTTTTTTTTTTTTGCTTTTTTTACAATTCCTGAAACGGACCACTGGCCTTAGTAGCCGAGTGGTGTGACTCACTTCCATTCATCCTCGCTTGCCACACTGTCAACCACCAACCTTTGTAGTATGCTGTAGTATGCCCCTCCATCTCCACGCAGACCTGCGAAAGAAAAGGAACCAATCCAATCCAAAGCGCACATCACATAGATTCCTCCTATCATTGCAGAGATGCACAAAAACACTCCCTATGATTGCCATGTCACAAAAGAATTCGAAAAGGCTCCAGCTTTCATCCATCTTGAGAAAAAAAAAAGCAAGCAGAAGGTTCGCTGACCTCCAATGGCGAGCGCCCTGTGCGGTGCGGTGAGAAGAGATCCGACGCGATCGCCCATGGCGCTAAAGAAACAGTAGAATACAGCGCGCGTGGCACACCACTGCCCACTGATCACATTCTTCTTTTTGGAGCTCGCGAATTTATATTTATTTATATATGTATATATATAAACATTCGCAGCGCTAGCACAGCACCAGTTCATGATTGGCGCTATTTTTATGCCGCCAATGATACCTGTGACGGATTAAGAATTCACCGTGGCCGTGGATTGCACTTGCATGCAAAACACATTTTGGTGCATCGTATCCTCTGTCCTCCGGGTGCTGTGCCTGTGATGCAGCAGAGCAGAGGCCGTATCCCGGGGGGCACCTGGACCGCCGGCGTTCGGTGTGCCGAGGTCAACGCCTGTCGCCCCCGCCTCCGATGGCCGGCCGCGGTGATCCCCAGTCGCCTGCGCTGCCCTGGGGCGGGGGAGCTGCACACGACCACCCCACACGCTCAGCTGCTGGCCTGGGCGTAAACAAATGCCACTCTCTTTTCCAAAAAGAAGAAAAAACGCTGAATTGATGATGGGCAGTGCTTCTTGATTATCATAATCTTGTCCTAAACGAATTAATTCAGGGAGCAGTAGATATAATGCAGTACAAAGTGCGGATGCACCATGGGAAGAAAAGAAATGTGCCTTCTGCTAACGCAGTCGTGGGGACAAAATGAGAGCAGAATCCAAAGGTGGGTTGCATGTGCTGTGCCTCTCATCCTGCAGCAAACAAGGAGTATCTTCCTTCCCACTCATAAAAAACAAACAAAGTACCTTGTGTACTAGTAATTGAAACAAGTTTGGCACCAACTGGGAAGGAATTATGCAGTGGGCGGGGCCATTGTGATTTAGCCTGTGCAGAGCAATCAACAAGCTTTTTTGATCTTTTAAATATTTTTACCAAAAGAAAAGGAGCTAAGTATGCATACAAATCAGGACCTATGCCGCTGCATTCAAAACAAGAAATATGATGGGGGAAAGAACCCTGAAAGTTGGCTAAATTATTCCATCAGCCAATTGCCAATCCATAGCAGAACCAACATTCGTGTACAAATGACCCATCTACATTTTTTCGGAAGTAGCATTTCCCCACCAGATCCTTGTGTCAGTTGCTTTAATCAGAACGATTAGTAGATCTAACTTCTAAGTGCAAAATCTTAACCCTGACGTGCACATGCTTTTAAGAGATCGCTGTACCTGGTTTCCAAGACGACATGGATCCACATGTCAGCAGCACCAAGGCACCAGATAGATACAAACAACTCCAACCCACAAAAGGCTCCAGGTTTAGCAGCACGATGCACAAAACATGCACAAATGAACCCTGACGCAGCTTCCATGGAAAAAAAGCCAAGCAGCTCGAAACGTCGGCCTCCTCACTTTGTCACATGCTTCAACCCACTTTTTCGCGGTTATTAAGATCAGGGTCGGGCGACAAAGCAAAGCAAAATTACTTGGAGTCCGCTGAGGAGGGGGAAAAAAAGGAGGACAGGACAAGGGTCACAAGGCCCAACACCGGAAATTTCCCATGAATTTAGGGGGCATCTTTTCGATTTGTTTGGTCCTCTTTTCGTTGGGAGCTTCAAATCGTCTTGAGCTGTCCATGTTAGGGAGCCCACAAAAGGAAAATGCCAAGGTTTTCGCTGGGCCCTGCATGTGTCTGTGTGAATATTCGGTGCCTAGTGTTGGCCATCCTGTGATGAGTGCCACAGGTGCAGCATCAGATTTTTCAGTCTGTGAGTGCCACAGGCTGCTGCTTTCAGGACCCCATTTTGTGCCCTCATCAGCCCATAATAATCCTGGTAGAGTGGCAGTCTTCTATCTTCTGCTGTGTCTGCACAGACAACACAAACTGTAAATTCAGAACTCGGAGGACGTCCTGCACATGTATTATCTGCTATTGAGGAAAGGGTACATTGTTTTTTTTTTTGTTTTTTTAGTTCTACATACATGTCCATGAACCATGAAACTACTGGTCAGGGGAGTAACGGTAAAATTGGCAGTTATGCAAAATGTCCATGAACTGTGTTCTCAAGATGTATGTTTTGACAGTTTAGGATTAATTATTATATCTATCCCCATGTCAGAGAACCTCATGACTATTAAGATAGACTAAGAGAGGTCAGCAGTGAGTTTGCTATAAAGTTAGTCATTGTTCAAGCATTTTCCACTTCTTCACTCAAGATGCCTTGATACAAGAACATTATGACTAATATGATTTTTTAAAAGACGAATACGAAAATTGTGTCATGTTCTGAGACACTGAAAAATCAAAGAAGGGAAGCAAGGCACTGTTCAAGTTGGCAAGAAACTAGAAATCTCCACATCCAAACGATTATGAGAATTTGTAAAGCTCCAGCTAACATGCATAGCTTGTAAGGGAGAGAAAGGAAAAATAGCTTGTCGTGCTAATGAGAGAGTCATCTTTTAAGGAACACTTAAATCTTCCACCATTATATATGGCTTGTAAGGTTAATGTATATTGCTGACATGGCAAAAGTTAGTTAGAAGTACATCAAAGCTCCATTGGCCAGTGTGAATGTCAAATAACAAAAGAAAGCTTTTGCAGAAATTCTAGATGTCAACATTTGACACCTAAGGCTGTCTCCAATAGAAGACCCATTTGGCAACCCAAACCCAAAATGGGTCTCCAACACAATACCACCAACATATGGAAGACTCATTTTGGGTATCAAGAGAGGCATAACCCAAATTTGGGTATCCTCTCCTCGAGACCCATTTGCAGAGAGTGTTATCTTTTAGGTTTTGTTGTTGGAGAAGACTAAAAATAGGTATTGAACCTTTGGACTGTAGCGCTACCTTAAGGACAAATGGGTCTTGTATTTTGGGTGAGGATTGTTGGAAATAGTCTAACATATGTGATGCATATCATTACATACTAACACTTATCCAAATAGGCTCCTCGTGGTCAAAGAGCATAGAAACTTCTATCAAGCTTTCCATTCCAAGTTTGTCAGATAATTCACTCTCTACCATATCTAATACAAGCTCCAGCATGATCAATTGATCATAGTGTACAACCAATAATGCGCCACATATTCAAAGAATGATTTTGTGAATTTGTCAACCTATTATTAGGAAAACATCTTGCAGCACCTTGATGGCTGCAGACTAAATCTGTACATTTCAAACTTGAATGCATGATAAATTAGAACTCTAAGGTGCATTTATTGTTGGTAATTGTAAAATGATATGGGATCTCCATATACCCATCAATATTAAATATATTAATATTAATACACAGCTGAAGACAAATATTACATCTTTCTATCTTAGCTATTATAGCAATCGAGGTATTTAGTGCCTATTTTGCCATGAATGTATGTAAGTTTGTGTTGAAAGAAAATCAAAAAAAGCAATCGCCTATTCGGCACACCACTGCTAGTCAGCTACAGCAAATGGAACATAGTGAAAAACAGTTGGTATGTTTACCTGCAAATATCATCTACATCATGCATGGATCTTTTCATTTACAGCCCTTCTATGAAATTTCCATTCCAAACTAAAGTTATTTCCACATAGTTATTGGTATGAATTTGTCAACTGAAACTGAGCTTCTTCCATTACGCTCTGCCCTGGAGCCTTATTCACACTCATCCTCCTCATTAATCTCCTCACCTCTCCTGCCTCCTCCCACCGCTCTGTTTCCGCATAAAGATTGGCCAACAACACATAGTTCCCTGAGTTCCATGGTTCAAGATTGATAAGCTCCTTCAGAGCCACCTCAGCAGTGCCAAGCCCAGCATGAGCACGACATGCACTTAAAAGTGCTCCCCATATGGCAGCATTAGGCTTCATTGGCATCCCCTGAATCAGTGCGTGTGCCTCCTCAAGGAGACCACACCTTCCAAATAAATCCACCATACACCCATAGTGTTCAATTGCTGGTTCAATGCCATGCTCCGAAACCATGCTCTGGAAGATCTCCCGCCCAATATCCACTGCCCCAGCATGCGCACAGCATCCAAGCACTGCCAAGAAGGTCACAGCATTAGGCTCCACTCCATGCCTCATCATCTTCTGGAACAGATCAATCCCCTCAACTCCATGACCATTCAGTGAGAATCCAGTGATCATGGCGTTCCAGCTCACCACACTGCGCTGCGGCGTCGTCATAAACACCTCCCGTGCACTATCAACATCACCGCACTTGCAGTACATATCCATCACTGCATTTGCAACATGCACTGTACCCTCCAACAAGCCACTCTTCTTCGCATACTCATGTGCCCACCTCCCTGCCCCAGCATTCCCCGTCTTCCCACAAGCTGGGAGCACTGCCACCAAGGTCCCATCATCTGGCGCCACCTCTCCTTCCCTGACCATCCTCTCGAAACACTGCACTGCCATGTCATCTCGTCCACTGCGTGCACATCCGGTGATTATAAGGTTCCAGGAAACGACGCTCCTCCTAGATCGCCTGTGCCGCTGCATTTCGTCGAACAGGTGGCGTGCGGCGCGGATGTCCCTTGCCTTGAGGCACGCCGTGATGAGGGTGTTGTAGGCGACGGTGCACTTGTTCTTTTGGGGCATATCGTCGAACAAGGCGCGGACGTGCGGCATCGGGTATGGCTTGAGGAGAGCGAGGGTGATGGGGTGGTGTGAGAGGAAGCCGAGGCGGAGGAGGAGCGAGTGCAGCGCGGAGAGGACTGGAAAGGAGGAAGCGCAACCGAGGAGGGGCAAGAAGGTCAGGCGGTCAGGCGCGTGGAATCGGCGGAGCGTAGAGAGGAGGCGGAAGGCATCGTCCGGCGATGAGGAGGCGGAGAGTGCCTTGACGGCAGCGTTGAGGAGCGTCAGCGGGGGTGCAGGATCGGGAGGGAGGAGGCGGAGGAGCGGCAGCGCGGGCGGCGGAGGGGAGGAGAGAAGCAGCAGCGCCGCGAGGGCGTGGTGGTGCGGCGACGCCGGGGAGCAGGGGAGCGCGTGGCGGACGGCGAACGCGAGGAGCTCGAGCGGGCGGCCGCGGGCGAGTGGGCTGTGGTGGAGGAGGTGAAGCAGTCGTCGCTCCGCCGTGCGCGGGTGCCACCCGTCTGGGGTGGTCATGGCGGCGGGGGCGAAGGACGGGGGAGGCGAGGGATCGCCGGCGGCGGGCGGCATCGGCGAGACGGTTGGTTGGCAATGGCCGTTTCCAGTTGCGCGGGCGCTGGAATCGCGCAAACGGTGGGCGGTGGTATGAAATGGGCCAAGCCCATTGGGCTTGTGCATCATAGCGAGGGGGTCCATCATGCATCATATGCATCATTTTCCTTTGTGCGTTCATGCAATCATCTGGGCCGTTTCTACACAGGCCTTGTTTACTTCTCGAAGCGAAAAATTTTACGACACTGTAGCACTTTCGTTTGTTTGTGGTAATTATTATCCAACCATAAACTAAGTAGCCTCAAAAGATTCTTCTCGTACATTTTGACTAAACTGTGCAATTAGTTTTTGTTTTTGTCTATATTTAATACTCCATACATGCGTCTAAAGATTCGATGTGACGGGGAATCTTGAAAAATTTTGGGTTTTTGGTGGAAGTAAACAAGGCCACAGTTTGTGTGCATTTGGAAACTCCATGGAAGAAACATGGGAACCACTGGTGAGAGATTGAAAATTTAAACGTGAAAATTTAAATTTTAGGTGAGACTAGCGCCCGGACGTCCGACACCGGTGTGTGTGAATATTGCTCCCAACCATGTGGTGGATCTCATAACGGACAGCAGCTGTGTTGAGCTCGTCGGTGCGGTAAACAGTGCGTGAAGCTCACTGGAGCAAGGAAGGCACGAAGGTCGGTGGCAGCACGCAGAGGTCCTCCTTGCCTCTTGTTGGTCATGTGCGGGAGAAAATGAGACGCACGTCGTCGAGAAGAAGCGTCCGAATGTGCGGGATGTACCGCTTCGTGTCATTATTGTTTAACTTTTAATCATAATTCTTTACTTGGTTTGTGGAGAGAAATAAAAATAGGAGTTGAAGAGGGAATTCATATCCTCAGTTTGATGTGTTAGGTTTTTTAGTGTGAAAATATATAACAAAGTCATCATAAACAGTGATGATGAACTCGATTTACACTAAAAGAACAAAGCCCCCAACCCAATTACCCCTCCCACAAAGAATTGATTAGTTTGCTCTCTAAGCTCACATGCTCCTTCTCAACACAGAACTTCCACTCCAACAAAAAAAAGGGTTTATAAATTCCTAACTCTAAACTCTCCCTCCTTTCAATTACCTCTCAAGGCCAAGCGCAATATCAAATTAGCTCTAGATTTGTGGCGAGAGAGTTATTCTTAACGATTGTACGGAGTACCTTTTTGTCTTTGAGTTTTATAAGCTTTATACCCTGTACATATTACCATTATATAAAAAAAAAATTAGGCAGGGGCCTCCCCTACCGTTGCTTAAAAAAAATATCTCCAACCAATCGTCTTCAAAATACTGGGTCACTAAATCTCGAGATTGACGAAAACACTACAGGTGCCTCGTTGGCGGATATGTCTCCTAGTCCTAGCACTAACAACATATTTGGTTGGGGATAGTTCAGAAGAGAGAATAAGAGTTGCCTTATTTTGCCGAGTGCACACTCGGCGAATTTTGTCTTTGCGAGTGCACGATATTTGGCACTCGGCAAATCTTTTGTTTGTTTTATAGTGGTGGGAGTTTTCATGAAAAGAAGAACGAGAGTTTAGAGGGCTTACTCTCATCTCACTAATTAGTTCCCCATAGGGGGAGTAGAAATTGTACTTTTAATGAAAGATAAATACATAATCACCGTCCATTTTGACTTGTCCTATAATTTAGTCAACCCCCACCTCAAACGCCAAAAGTGATATCAATTCCCTCTTCAATGCCCTCACTTAATTCTCTCTACGAACCAAAAAAAGTGTAACTAAAAATCAAATTCACATCTTAATTTACTCCATCAATGTCACTACTAATTGCCATGCCCTTTACCATAATTGAAAAACGCACCCTGGAATAATACAACCGCGTGCAGCATGTTGTGTGGACTTGAACCCAGTTGACAAATTCCACCACAAATAACCTAATTAATTGAGCTAGCTCAGTCCATGCAGTCTCTAGTGTCTGGACAATGTAGTAGGCATATCCACAGCTCTTGCAAATCATCTTTGATTATTCGTCCTAAAATAACTTAATTTCTGGCTATACACCTAAACAAACAGCGCATATAGTCAGATATACATGCATTTACCATAAAATTGGGTTATGAGTGACAATTAGAGGATGTTTTTTTTTCAGACCCAAAGAATTTCAAATTAATTAAACCATATCTAGCTAGATTATATAGGGTTTTCTGTTGTTCCTCGCAAAAACATTGGAAATACTGACATTTTCCCCAAATTTTAGGTGATATTCCAATACAGAGAATATCTTGAATATTGGTAGGTACTTACCAGAGATGACTGATGACAGAAGGCCAGTACTACCAGTGTACATGGTCTACAGTTACTGTTACAAAGCATATACAAATACAGTGTGGTTTGTTGTTCACAGATCACCTACCGTACATATAACATACTTATTCAGAACAAGGATACGCACAATTAATCTGGTTCAGCAAAGGTGTAACGACCCACATTTTTAGTAGATAACTAACCGTAATCACATCAGCTCCCTTAATTACATCAGCAAGATAATTGATACACTTTGGCAACAAAATGCACAGATCATATATTAATCCTTGGAATTTTCATTACATGGTTAAGCCACTAGCCTCTCAGGTCCCACACGCACACACTCACCATTCTTTACATTTTCTAGTACACACCACTGTGGCAACTATTTCACCTACTCTTGTACTAGTTTATTCAACAGTGAGCTGCCATGCCCTTCTAGAAGGCATTCAACCAATCAAATGGCAGCAGCTGGAGAACATCACTGTACAGACCTTGACCAAACTGAGAGATGTGAGGGTAAATATCTCCGAGAGGTTGGAAATGAGTACTAGTACAAGAACCAGGAGTGAAAGTGAGAGGAGCATTCCCCATCGTAGTAGCTTTCAGTCTACACTCAAAGTTACAGCCTACCAAGAGCACCTAGCCCAATCCTTGACTGAGAAAAATCACCAGCTTTCCACACCAGCAGAATGGTGACTTAAGCACCCATGGAGAGCGACAGGGGTTGAGAGAAAAGAAAGTCAAGAGAAGTAGTCAGGTGAGGATCAACCAAGTAAAAGAAGAAGTAGTGTAGTCAAGATCTGCAAATAGAAGGAGTGCTGGAGGGGAAGCACAAGCCTAAGCCTGGAGCTGAAAACTCAAAGATTAAGGAAGCGAGCAAAGTCAGTCGCAGGATCATCTAGCGAACCAATCTGAGCCCGAGTTGGATCTTAACAACTCAGGCAAGAATCCTTGATCATTCTCTCCTTGAGTTTTTATATAAAGTTTGTGAAAATAAAAATAACCTGCATTAAATATTATTTTCTGAAATTGGCTATGGATGGATGATATGTGAATTTGATGACATGGGGTTAGCTGATGGAGCAGCTAATTTCCTACTATTATTTGGATGGGAAATTTCGATAGGGCTAATAACCAACTCTCACTTGTGTTATTGGGCCGTATAAATTCGTGTCAACCATGAACTCGTTTGGGACGAGCCGATTCTATTACCCATGGAGTTGTTGTATAATCCCTATGGTAAGTGAGGAGAGGGTTGGGTGATGAAATCCCCAATCAGGTGTCGATGAAGTACACCCAGGCGCCTATATTAGCGCACGTGGATAGATGTGGATGTATAATTATACAACATGGGGAAAGTTCGGTATCTTGACCATGAGTCGCACCAAAGGAAGTGCGATGGAAAATTGGTCATGATAATTATGGCTAAAGTGATACAAACCTGCGCAGGGTTAAATCATGAATTCATGTCCTGTCTCTTGGATTAGAGGCTACGGGAACCTATGGGTGGCTCTTTCTCAATATACAAGTGATAGTAGTGTTTATAAATTAAACTTAACTTTTCCTACGAATGTTATTTTGGATTACAAACTGATATATTATTGATCATTTGAGATGACTAGATCCATTGCATTTATTTGATATTTATATACTTGCTGAGTACGTTGTACTCACTCTTGTTAACTCTCCCTCTTCAGAGGATCCACAAGAGTGTGCTCAAGGGTCTCTAGATGATGGTTATGCCTATGCAGATTGGGATGACTATGAGGAAGCTAGTCGAGTTGCTGCCACCTCTTATGGAGGATGGGATGAATAAATAATTCCCTTAGTTCAGTTATGTGTGTCAAAGGCGATATGTCGTCTAGTAATGTAGTTTGGACTTCTATATGACGAGCTTGTAATAATGCGCAAACTTGTGACGCTTATTCAAAGACTTAAGTGCGTAGAATGGTATTGTAATAATTATTGGTACCCTCTAGCTATTCTCTGTTGCCAACTTTGTTATGGTTTATTATTCGACAAATCTTGTATCTGCTGGGTGATAAATCATAGGCTAGGGTTATTATTTAAAGTGTTAATGACCCGGGTCGTCACAAAAGAAAACACAGCAATGCCGGCAACAAATCACTTAACAAAGGTCAAGAGGCAATGGTGCCCGACAGTTGTACATATACTAGTCCCGGTGATAATTTATATAAAAACTGGAGATTTAATTTCACGGCATATATAATAACCAAACTGATACCCAATGATATCTCTGACGAAACAGCACAACAGTTTGTAATCAGCACTCAGCAGCAAAACAGGAGGTGCTGACCGGCCGGCCGGATCCTGAGAGCACACAACACAACAGTGAACCAGCTCTACTGTTCTGGAAGCAAAATTGTTACTGAGCTGGATGTCTTGTACCGAAGATCTTCTTAGGGGTGGGGCGTGTGGCCGTGAGCAAATAAACCTCCTGGTAGGAAATACTCCAGCACGTACAGATTGTTGAGCATTCTGCCTCCCCCAATCTGGACCCCGTCCTGCCTCTTCTTGATCACCACCCCCACCTCGTCCATTTCCAATTGCACCCCGTAGTAGATCGAGAGCTGGCCAACCGAGACAAGGTTCGCCTGCGCCTCGGGAGCGAGAAGCACGCCGTCGAGCATGATCTTGTTGCCGTTCAAGTAGCCACTTCTTGTGACAGCGATAGAGCCAGCAGCAATCCCTCCTAAAGAGAGCGTCGGTGGCTTCGTATGATTCTCTAGATGCCGAGGGTAGGAAAATAGAATCGGCTCTTTCCATGTCGTGTGGAAGGATGCACCTGAGTCCACAAAAAAGTCTTCCTGTCGTGCTGCCGTTGTCGACGAAGAAAAGGCTCTCGCGGGAAGCTGGCGGCGCCAGTACCCAGTCGGGTCCGTAGTCCTGCAAGACACATGTAATATATAACAAATTTGTCAAGAACACATTCCTTATATATATTTCTTTGAGATATAGTGCAGCAGGTACATACGCATCAAACCGTGATAGCCCAAACAATCGCTTGTTATGCTCTTGATGAGATAATTCTTGGAGATAAGCTCCCCGTGTTTTTGCTTCTTCTGTACTCACTCGGTCTCCACTTGTTCCTCCAAACAGAGACCTTATCTGTTTGAGCTTGCAGATTGTGGATTGCATCATGCAGGTTTTCAAAAGTTGCAACCCTAACATTAACAGGACCCAGAATCCAGCGAGACTGTGAAAATCCATAGCCAAGATTGTTACTCCTGCCCCCCACCGTGTATATGGTAGCGATATGGAAGCTGCGATGCACAATATGCAAACAATCCACAATATGCAAGCTACAATAATTCACAGTCAGTAAGTTAAAAGCAAATAGAGCTTTATAATGAAATGAATATGTTACTATTACTAATTAAAAGTCCAAAAGAGGCACCATGTAAATTCCCACACGACGCGCTACGGAAAAAGAGAAATTCTCACAATAATTACAAACATCTACCCATCTTTATCATTGTAAAAAATAATGCAAAGTAACCTCCTAAGTTTGCATTCAATCTACCCATATATCATTATGCATAATAATATAAAACAATACTTTTATACCTATATCTACAACCGCAGTTAAAAAAACATAACATATGGTATGTATATGTATTTCTAAACACAAACTATCTATATCTCTTATAAAGATAAACTCCACTAGCTATTTCTCTTGTCATGCAAAGTGTCTACATCAGCATCCACTAGAACATCCCACTAGCACATTTAACTATCTCACCATGCAAAGTTTCCACATCAACGTCCACTAACACATCAACTAACACATCTGTCTTCATTCAAGCTATTCACATTAGCAAACCACATCATTTATTAACATATATTATTGTATTACCAATACCTTACATATACATCTTCTGATTTTTAGAGATTAACATTATATCCTTTTTTTTCTCCATACCCGCGGCAACGCGCGGAAAACCTCCTAGTTTTTTATAGATGCATGGTATGTATATGTATTTCTAAATTATAGACTTCTATAACTGTGAATTAAATAGCCATAGCGCTATGTTTCACCATATAAACCAAGTAAACATGCATGCATTACAATAAAACATTTGTTTTTATAGCTTATGAAGAATGAAAAAAATGTTCATTTAACAAACCACATAGAAATAACACTAGCAACTCACTTTAATTTATATATTAACAACACAATAATAAATTTCATAAGTTGTTATTTTAAATGAGTTTACATATTTTGACTAAAACATTATGTCATATCAATATATTGGTAATTTAATTTTAAGCATTGTATGATATACAGAACAATATTACACACATATAATCATGTGATATAATAAATTTAACATGTCCAATGTTGAGGTGCAAGTTGAGTTTCAACTTAACATATGGAAAATAATACTACTAGTACCTAAAATATGTTTAATAATAACTAAAAAATTGAATAAGAAGGTAACAAATACTAGAGTTTGTACTTAACATATGAAAAGTTAAGAACCAAACTACAATTCATTAAGTCACGAAAAGAGATACAACAAGAGTTTATTTATCTTAAGATTAGGTTTCAATTAAATACTATCACGCAAGAAAATTATAACTACTATAAATTCTGCCTAGAGGCCCCTAATTAATGGTGCCTCTAGGTTAATCCTTATACTAATGATGCTAAGAAATTGTTTAAAACCATATTGCTAGTAACTATGGCATATAATTTACATTGGTTGTTGATATATTTATACATTTTAACTAAAATATTTGGCGCGTCTATAAAGATAGCATAGCTATAACTACACATATAGTTCCTTGATAGGAAAATTTAATTATCTTGAGAAGTGTAGGTGACCGGTGCTATATTTTCATTGCTCCTAAAGATTACTTTAGAGTAAAGAGTCGATTATTATAAGGCTTAAGTATTATAATTGTATTGAGGTTAGCACTGCTACCCACCGATATGTGTCACTTAAAGATTTAGCACTTATGCTAATAAACGACATGGTGCCTACTTCAAATGATTGATTGTGGTTTTGTAGTTCATAAGAACATACTCCACCATCCAAAATCCTTATTTTAAAAAGTGCAAAAAATAGAGTTAATAAAAGATACAATAAGGACAATATTTTTAACTTAACTTGAGGATAAAAAATCTATAGCAGGAAAAAATAACAAAATTTCGAAAATTTAAATTCATTCATGACTTTGTAAGGTATGTGATGTAGTAAGAGCCACCATACTTAATGGCAAGGTTTTAAACTAATTGCATATTTAAACAATACAAAGGTGACATGCAAAGAAAAAAACAAATATGAATGAAAGCATGTATAAATATATTAATAAATTTATGATAATTGGATTTAGACTACGAGTGTCTATTTTTTTAGTATATTAAAAACTAAACAAATAGAAAAAACATATAATCTAACATAAGTAATTATTTATTAGTCATATATATTGAATAGTAACTAACATTTATATGACACGGGTTGATGGATTAGTTCATTTCAAATATACAATTATAGTACAGTGCAGTAATTATGTTCGTACCAAATCGTGACAGGCCAAACAAACCCATGTATGGTCGGGACGATAATTGGCCAAAATTTTGTCCTCTTTTCTCATCTTCTTCCTTTTCCCCTTTGCCATTTATTTCTCCAATCTCCTTTATGTTGTCTTCAACATTCTCATTCATTTCTTCAATCTCTTTTTCGCTGTCGCCCTCCTTCTCATTTATTTTGTTAACATCTCCAGCGGCTTCACTTCCACTGCCTTCTTCCTGGTTTCTAGCTCCGGTCCCTCCTCCTCCTCCCCTACCATCTCTTCCACCTCCTCCGCGCCCTTCAGTTGCGCTATCACCTTCTCCATTACTTTGTTCTTCGTGGCCTCGACCTCCACCACCTCCATCTGCTCCATCACGTCGATCGCCTCCACTTGCTCCTACATCTCCCATATACTGTGCCTATATGAAAAATTAGAACCAATAGATTGAAGTGTGTTACTCCATGCACTAATGGATAGATGGCTGTAAATCAAGAATAAATGTGCTCGCATAATACTCAACAATAAACTTTCTAGACGGTATTGATTTTTTTTTTTCAAACAATTACAATGAAACGGAATTAGTTTTAATTTTCTTATCGGTATTTTCGGGAGTTTCTAGTTTCCAATAGTCTATATATATA
>Ga0182004_10002348_pt1 | contig 14636 bp, 11 predicted proteins | sample Sormic07211540_1_FD_120479 | JGI IMG/M metagenome (GOLD analysis project Ga0182004, IMG submission 120479) | Endophyte microbial communities from Sorghum bicolor roots, Mead, Nebraska, USA - 072115-40_1 MetaG | ecosystem: Host-associated > Plants > Roots > Unclassified | place: USA: Nebraska...
AATGATAAAGGACACGGCACAACATTGGAGCTGGGCAGGCTGTAAAGCTCTTAGGGTTGATCATGTAGTTAGTGAGTAATCCATTATGTAACTAAGCCTTGCGTGGCCTCGGCAACGTGAGGGACGCAGCTCGCGCATGTATTTGGATGTTATTGCTCCCCATCTTATTAATGAATCAAAGCCGGTAATGCCGGATCTTTCAAAAAAAAATAAATAAAGAAGTGCTATTACAAAAGTATAAGTGTTCCTGTTCCATGGGGATGCTGTCTGGTTCGGCTTTTTTGTGCCGTAACAGTTCACAGCAATGGCAGATCATGTTGCATGATGGTTGGTTTGGCTTTGATGTAATTTAGCCGAGAGAACCGATACGGCTGCGTGCAAAGTCGTTACCACCACCACAGTCACTCAGATCGCGGATCGTAGTGGTGATGTGAATTGGGACAATGTCCCAAAGCATATGAGATCATAGGAAGAAGACAACAACGACGACGGAGCAGATTTACGGAGATCGGCGGCGCGAGGCTCTAGAGATGGGCGGTGGCGTGGCACGGTGCTAGAGCCGGGTGCTGGCGGTGGAGCTGCACGGCTGTGGGGTTTTTGGGAGCTAGCAGAGCCAAGTACATCAGATGAGTCAAATGGGCCTGCTCTTGATGAGAGACGTTGTTTTACAACTTGTCCATGTCTCCTTGTTCTGTGCAAATGGGCCTTGCAGCCCAGAGACTGAAAGGCATTCATATTTTTTTATCCGATCATGTTTTGCTATTTTTTAGTGGAGCACCGTCTTTGTTCATTCAACGAAATATAGTTACAAATACTATCGGGAGACTCCAAAAACCAAACATGTCTAAAATTTACGGAGCTTCTAGCTAGGAGATGTGTATCAATATTCGAACTCCGCCCTTCGAAGACGAAATCAATCCTTGAAAATTCTCCATTCTAGACTTTATTTTCAGGATGATGGCACCATACCGGCCCATCCCCTCGCCCTGGATGCTTCGAACCGCATTGGTACAATCACTGGCCAGCCTTACTACCTGCAAACCAAGTCACTAGCCAGGGCTAGCCCTTCATGGCAGGCTATCGCCTCGACCACCTTTGCATCAGTGTTTCCTTCAACTACCAGTGACGAGGCTCCCAAGAAGTTGCCTTCATCATCGCGCGCCATAGTAGCTGATGTTGAATGCCTTGAATTATTGGAGACTATCGCATCCACGTTAATCGTGGCCAGCCCAGCCGGTGGTTTGATCCACCGAAGGAGGCCGTGCCTCCTGAGCTGTCTCTAACCGAGCTTGATTCTTCTCTGATCGAACGTCCATGAGATCACCAATAAATCGGTTGTCTTGCGTCTCACATACCAAATCACCCATAGTTGGATGACGATCCTTGTAAATAAGCTCTTCATGCTTAAGCGATTGCATCACCTCTGCAAGCTAAGCCCAAGCACATCCAAGCATTGGCATAAGAACTTGGTAATCTCCTCCCTTTCTAGGGCCCAAACACATCTGGCTAGGTTGCACTCCAACAACGCCTCCATGATCCTATGATGCCTGACATCACTCGTTGGAATTGAGTACCTAGCCAGTCTCCACAAGAACACCCTAATCTTGGAAGGAACCTTGATCTTCCACAACTCGCTCCATTCCTTCTCTTGTGATCCAGCTTCTGAATTACTCGAGCGATCCTCCACCCAAGTTGAATTCGTTTCCCAACTTCACACTAGCATGCGATAAGCTGACCTAACCATGAAGATGCTAGATTTCTCATAGTGCCATGCCTAGAAATCTTCTTGCGATATCATGCTGAGAGGAATACCCTAATGATCTCCCTGTCCAATAGCATGAAAATTTCCCTTAGCTTCTGACTATCCCAACACCTCGAAGTCGAGCTAATTAACTCACTAACCAAGGCAGGTTGGGTTTCATTGCTCCAAGTGGTCGTAATAGGCCGTCTCTTGGGAGCCACCACGTGTCCCAAATCCCCGTAGTCTCACCAGAACTGGTCCTACAGACCACAACTCGATGCAACACTTGACTACCGTTGACCACAAATCTCCATGCCTTGGACGGTGAGGATCCCACCTTCGTATTCAGTAGATCACCTGCTAGGAAATAAGCGGTCTTGAGGACCCGTGCGTTGAGCGAATTAGGATCTTGCAAAAGCTGTCAAGACTGGCAAGCCAACAAGGCTAGGTTAAATAATTCAATGTTTTTGAAGCTCAACCCTCCCATGTGCTTCAGTTTTGAAATATCATCCCAAGCAACCCAGCATGTTCTGCGTTTGCCGTCCTTGCTTCCACACCAAAAGTCACGAAGGACACCATCAATATGCTTACACAACCCTCTCAGCAGTTTAAAACATGACATGGAATATATATGTTGGAAGGCCTTTGCAACTGCTTTAATAAGCACCTCCTTGCCACCTGTCCAGAGGCTCTGCTCCATCCATCCCTGAACCTTCCACCAGACTCTATCCTTCAAATAAGTAAAAGCTCCACTCACTGAAGAACCATGTCCGTAGGCATGCCCAGATATTTCTCACTTAAGGGCTCGTTCTGGACATTGAGAATTGTCTTAATCTCGCTTCACACCATGGTGCTGCACCCCTTTGCAAAATGAATCGATGACTTGTCCAAGTTTATCTACTGTTTGGATGCACTGCAATATAAGTTCAGGACATTCCTCACCTCTTTCGAGTTTTCCCTACTCACCTTGAAAAGCAGCAAGCTGTCATGAGCAAAGAGTAGGTGACTCACCATTGGAGAAGATGGAGCCACCCTTATGCCCACGAGACTCGATGACTGAATACTATAATTTAAAACACACATCATTGTAGTACTTAGACACTTAGTAGGACCCACATGTGCATTGATCAACCCTTCCCCAATCATAGCCTTCCTAGCATTTGGGAACTGAAATACTTCCACACTTGATTAAGAGCAAAAATAATAAGGGAATATAAATGGGCTATATGCTAAGGTGGAGAGAGAGAGAGAGAGGAGGAGAGAGAAGAGAAACAAACTATAATTACAGCTGGCTTATGCATAGAACCAATAAATTTTGTGAGATAAACAAGTGGACTGACTATTATACAAGTGGCCTGATAGATTGGCTATAAGTTTACATACAGCTAGAAGAAGGCTGCATTATTAGCCTTGCTGTAATAGGAGCATCCATGGTCATTTCACATATCTTTCAATCTGTCAAAATATCCTAAAACATTAAGATTTAATGTTTACGATAAAGGTAGTACACAACGTCGGTAAGGGCCAATGACTCTAGCTCTAGCTTTAGCTGCCGCCTTTCCAACCATTCGTCGTTTGCAACATTGGTAGCCTAGGTCAGGGCTTCCCCAACACACCATGCTGGAGTGCGTGTTAGTGGTCCCGGCTGCCTTTTCAAAGCCGATTACCATCCGAGGGCTGGAGGTTAACACAATAGAGATTGCAGAGCTACACCACATCAACGTCGTGTTATGTCTTACAATACTTGAATTTTGTAATTGAAGTACCACAATGTCATGTTAGCAGCTAATACATTTACAAGAACTTTGCAGAACTGAACTCCTGCACTCTGAAATGAAAAGTTTCATTGTGTCCACTTTCTTTTCCAATTTACTAAATGCCTTCAAAACTGATTGTGTTTCAAAGAAAATTTCGAAGGCTTGCCCTTTATGAGGCATGGATGAAAAATTGAAAAAAGTCCAAGCTAAACACATTTAAAGTAGCTTCTGGTACTTTGTAGTTTGTACATACAGACAAGGTTTGCATGTGTGCATGAATGCAGCAATATAATCTGTTGGTATTAAAGATAAATATATAGTGCAGACTGCATAGCTATTTATACTAGTGTGGGTTAAACCGGCGAAGAAAATTGATGTAATAATGGGGGAACCTTGTGACAAATCTTTATATCTCAAAATGAAGGGCAGATATTTTGCTGGAGGCTGGAATGGAACCATTTCAGATCGTAGTTACAATACAACATATGACCACGACTGAATGCAGTGGATATGCTTTAATTTGCGAGTGCCACTGCACCTTGATACTGGCATTGTATGCCCCTACCTACCCGGTCGAAAGCTACTATATATATACACTTGAGTGGAGAAGAATGAAAGTGCATAGTGAAAGCATAGATGCAAATCATTCTCTATAGGAACGGAAGGTGTCAGGAAATAGCCTACCACTGAAAAGACTCCTTATGCTGTTGTTTCACAGGCATCTTCCTCTTCCCTCCAGTGCAAGACTTAATGAGTAGTGACAGTAAGGTGGGATCAATAGATCATATGTCTACTTTTCCCGATACAATATATCGCATGAGTCTGAACAAGGGCCTTAGGGCATGATCGGGTACTCAGGCTCAGATGTGGAGCTACATGTTGGTCAACATGGTGGGTTGTGCCTCCCCTAGCTTAGAAAAAATTTTTGCCATTTAATGATTCATCAGTCGATAGCCCATGTAAAACTTGAGTCTGGAGGCAGAAAAGTTACAACTTGCAATGGTTGCTTGACTCCTGAGAGCGGACTGGCTGTAGGCAGGTGAGGCGATGGGCGGCATGCAATCGCCCATCGCCTCACTTGCCTACAGCCAGTCCGCACTTAGCCTCATCTGCTATTGGGAGTCTGGAGCTGTGTGCGTCGATTGAGCATGCTGGCCTGCTCCCCACTTCTCTAGTGTCAAAAATCCCCAATCCGATCCATCCTACGAGTGGTGACCTAGTTTGCTATTCTTATGGGCACTCACGGTCTGTAGACACCAAGGTTCAAAATTGTTTGTTTGCTTGTTAGTTAAAGACTTGGACTCCGTTTGTTTTCTTTTTGTTGAGAAATGTCTATACCTAATGGAAGTTGAAGTCTACCTTGACTTGGCATTGCAAGGTATAAGTGAGAAAAAAAGAGGAGAGATGTAATAGGTTTGAGCTATTGTATTTGTCGACGATAGCTATATAGAGATCATGATAATGATATATGGGGGATTACAATAAAAATGAAACAAAACCATTTAAATAAATTATTATAATCCTCAATGCAAAAAAATTATAGGAACCGAGTCTAAGTTAGAAACCATGTCTACATGAGAACCAAGACATGAAAGGATATGATTGGCAGGGAACGTAGAGAGAATGTATGTGATTGGATAAAAAAAATATTCTCTAGACCATTAGGATTATGGTTTCTATATCCAGTGTCTATGAAAATTAAATAGGTATGTAGTTTCTTGCATTCGGACTGCCCTAATAGAAACTCTCTACAAATCAATAAAATACGTAGTGTCATAGCCCATAGGCACAAATTGGTTACCTACCAATCAATAAATAAACCCGATACAGTACAATTATGGCGCTACACACATGCTTCACCTTTGAACAAGGCACACACGACCTGGATATATATATAGTGCCTGTCCTATATTATCGCGAATATACATATCAGTGCTAGCATAGTAAACAGACAAGGAGACGAGTGAACTAGGAAACTGGAAAAGAAATAAGACATGGGAATTGGAGACATCGAGAAAGTGGCATATGCGCACTGCTATCTTCCGCTCCTAATCATGCACATCCGGAGTTGGTGCCTGCCCCCTGATTCACAGCCGGCCTCAAAAGATCTTAGTTTTAGAGATCATGAGTCTGGGAACAGCTAAAAAGCTTGTGCGGTATCTCATGACTTGGCCTTGGCTCCTCTCTGCTAATCCAACAACTGTGAAGCATAGACAGTGTGGTCGTTGTGGTGGATCCCGGAAATTAAAGCAGCAGCATCCAGCCAAGGAGAGGTACGTGGATCCGTGGGACACGAACTCAGTAATGTTGTTGAGCAAACTCACAATGTAACCGAGAGGTTCCCACGCCGGACAGGCCTTTCACGCGCGCCGTCATCCCGTGCCAGCCTTCCCTGCCACCGTGGGGCTTGCCCACATCCAGTTTGCGCGCCGCCTCATATGCCTACGATCCTGCGCTTGTTGTCTTAACTCTTAAGTCTTGTCCAATGCCGAATAGAATGAAATTATATACATGCTGAATCCTTCGTTCCTTATTTGAGATTCCTTTGAATGCAACCATTTCAAGTAATTTTCGAGTCCTTTCATCTTGATTTTTTTGAAACACGTACAGGAGTATCTCAAGACCAAATTTCTTTTTTTGCAAGGAGTTGCCAGGGAAAGCAATGGATCAGAATGTCAGTTTAAGAAATTAAATTTGAAGTTGCAATTCAAGTTCGGCGTTAGAAACAAATATTATTATAAGTTTGCTAGGATAACAAAACCTTGTTAAACCAATGCTGAAAAAAGTTAAACCTGTATAGATGTACTACATAATCATAATCCAGTAAGCATAAAATAAAAAATATTAAAAATTGTATTTTTAAAACGATATAAGTCATATGTTATATTGAAAATGCTAATTTTGGAAAAAGACACTCAGCAATATAGCACATTAGATGTCATTTTTCTTTTATGCATTCATATGGATTTGAAATGGATGAAGAGTTCAAGGGACATGGCGAGTTAAATACTGAGGTTCATACTGGATTTTCATCCAAATGTCCTAATAGCTTAGTAACAATTGTCCTTTGATCCCTAAATCTGCACTGAACAAATGTTCCATGGGTGCAGATACCTGCTCCTCACATGGGTCGGACTCGAGCACATAAACAATTTCTCACAAGCTACAGCAATGATTCCTTCCTTGTATCATGAACCCACAGTTTTGCAAGGAGGGAAAGCCAGGAAGGTCAGAAAAAGTAGTTCCTTAATCACCTATGAACCTCAGACACTGAACAGTCAAAGCAAGATTCGAATGATGTTTCTATGGTTGGAATGGTACGCCACAGCCGCCTAAATATCTAGTTTATGGTAGTTTTAGCCACTGAACACGCAATCATTGCGGTGCTTTTAGATCTCCTATGCCACCAAGATTATTAAGGAGTTGAGGCCCTTGCGCACTTCGTTTGGTACAGCTCTGATAACTTTTCTTCACCAACTAGAGAAACGACCCACTGAAAGATTAGGAGCTAATTGTACTATGCCCAAGAGATGAAAGATCGAAACCCAGACTTGGTGAGCAAACACACATCCAACCAACTCAGTTAATCTGAGGCATTAACCGAGGCGGTTTAAAATTGTGCCCTCCTCCGAGAGGGTTTTGAAAAAGGTCACAGAGTTTTTTTTAGTAGTGCCTATATGGGCATACATATATTGCCACATCATCTGTGAACAAGCAACACACATCCTTTGTGTCAATCCTTGCTTCACAGTACCACACCTTTTAGTGAGTATATATTAGTGTTAGCATAAACAGATAAGATGATGAAAAAAGGGAACAAGAAAAGAAAAAAAGGAATATATGTGGAAATTGGAGACATCAGGAAATAGTCATGTGCCCCTACGCCAAATGGTAGACCCATATGAAGTGTTTTTGCTGCTGGGAGGATATATTAGTCTATGTTCCTCACGGTTTTATAACAACCGATATAAATAATCAAAACCGGAAGGAGAGTTTCAGCTTGGGTTGATCGAGATTGGCTCCTCTTTCTGAATCGGCAAATTTTGACCATGACCAGTTGCAGTGAGTTCAAACATTAGGCTTGCTATTCAAACTATTATTAAAACTGTTTTAGTTTGTTGGAGGGCAATGAAAGTATCAACTGAATATGTTGCCACTGTCCAAGAGCAAAGGGTAGAGCGGCACCAAGTGTATGAAGGCCTTGTGAGGTTAGAGTGTGGCTTTTGTGAGGTTAGAGTGTGTGGATGTGTATGCTTCATATCAAGGAATAAAATACAACTTCTCATGTTGTACTAATCCTCCGTTGAGTGCCTCTTTGATTTCTTGGAGAGGTATATGATGATATGGCTGTATGATATTTGTATCTTTAGATGTCCAATAATGTGATTTACTGGATTAAGTCTAGTATTGGATTTAGTATGACGGTTTCTTATATACTGATAATCTAGAATGACTAAGCATGGTTTAATTTTCCTGGCCATTTCTCATGCTTAATTAAGTTGATACATATGTACATGTGTCCTTGCATTAAGAAAGCACTTGTTAAATGAAGTCCTACCTATTTAACTAGAATCTGATATTGAATAGTCACGTACGTTGTAGAGTTTGAGTTAGACTAGAAGTTCTTCGGCCTTGTTGAGTTCCAAAAAATTTTGCAAAATTTTTCAGATTCCCCGTCACTTTGAATCTTGCGGCATATGCACGGCGCATTAAATATAGATAAAAGAAAAAAACTAATTGTACAGTTTAACTGTAATTTGCTTTTGAGCTTATTATGATTGGACAATATTTGTCAAATACAAACGGAAGTGCTACATTGTTCATTTTGCAAAAAAAATTTGGAACTAAACAAGGCCTTCCTTCTAATACAAACTCCTTGCACTTTTGTATATATATTTGAAAGGAAAGGCACCCGAAGGTGTCAAGCTGTTAAGGCAAATACAAATTGTAAACACTTGGTTAATGAATGGACAAATTGTTAATGAATGGACAAATTCGACGAATTGTTGTTACTGCAACATTGGACTAGTACTATTATCTTCAAGGCAACATATGTGTTCAGGAGTTATATATCATGAAACGTGGCACAAGTTACTTGAATGCCTAATTAACAACCATATAACTGGGCACTGATAAACATATGACGCCAACCTACCTTCATCTACAATTCTCTATGATGAAAATTTGTAAAATTCTAATGTGAGAGTGGGAATGGGAGACATCATGGAAGAGGAATATGCTGATCCTTCTGCGGCTTGGTGCTATGCGCCTTGCCTTCCCAGCTGCATCAAACAGCCACATACCAATGCATAGATTGGTTGATAGTGTGTTGAGTACGTTTTTCATTTCACAAAGAAGACAAGAGTGGTACAATTCACACAAATACAGAGAAAGAAACAAACTAGAGTGGCCCTTGAAACCACCCAAAATGGAATTGTGGAAACCAGCCAAAAACAATAATAATTGAATGGAATTGTGGAAGTAGTTTTTGTGCCCTTAAGGGCATGTGCCCCATGCACATCCAACCTTAGAGCCAAAATTTACTATTCCGAGGTTTATTTCTAGTGCTAGTCGCTACAACACATCGCTAAAATACACAGCATTTCCTCTGTTTCTAGAGACTCCAAGCGACAAAGATTACCAAGGAGTCAAGTCAGGTGGATTTGGAACCTGTTTGTGTGAATCAACACCAAGAGGCGCAAGTATTTGTGCTAAATAGAAATGGCATGTTTGCTCTTCGAGTGCAAAACAGTGAATGCAGGTTCTGCATACATAAACTAATACTATACTGCAGCACCAGCCTCTGCTTTCCTCTTGCGAGCCCACCTTGGGCTAACCTCGATGAGCCTGTGCGGCATAAGCTGCCGCTCCTTTCTGGTCAGCTTCTTATAGTTGCTCACCCTGAGCTTGGCAATCTTTGCCTCTTCCTCAGCAGTAGCTTCTCTAACCACCACTGTCAATCTGCACCTTGGTCGCACCATTATACCGCATCTCCCTTTGGCATGGTAAGACAGTCTCTTCAGGTAAAGTCCCTTTCCCACAAAGGCCTCCTCTGCGGTTTTCATGGACAGCACGAAAATGATTAGATTATAACAAATGTAGGGGACGGAGCTTGCTTTGTTAAAGTCTTTCTTACCAACAATGAGCTTATCAGGATCCAATCCATGGTTGTGAGCTGCATTGGCCCGAGCAGAATGGATCACCTGCAGTAATTTGTAAGATGAAATGGTGATGACATATGTCTTTGGTCATTTTTGCACTACCATAGGAAACACTTGAGTGGTCAAAAGTTCAACAAGCAAGGACCTGGTAAACAGTTTTGGCAGCCCTTTTAACAGTCACTTGCAGCTGCAATAAGGCATCTTCCACACGCATACCTCGAACCAGCTTTGCTACAAGATTCACCTTCTTGGGACTCTGAAATTGCTAGAAGGCTTCAGAAATATTTGATACATACATCTCTTGATGATAATAGATTACAGAGAAAAACAATGCCCAACATACATGTTAATGAAATCTGTACAGCATTCCCCTGTCACCATATATGCTTAGTATTATTATCAAGTGTTTAGTAATTCAAACTGAGCTGAAGTTAAGCGCCAAGTGCAGCTTCTAGAAACAAACACTCAGCAAAAGCAATTTAGGAATTTGTACTATGAAAGCATTGAGATCTCACGAAGCCACAATTAATTATTCAAGAGAAACACACATGCATAGAACAGCCAAGTACAGTACAGCTAATTTATGATGTTTTGCACATTCATGTATATGCTGTCAGTGAAATAGCAAATTAATAGCTGTTTCATAGAAGCAAATACTAACAAGTTCTGCAGTATTTGTTTACCTGTTTGATATCCTTTTTTATGGCTTGGACCTTTAGGCGTTTTACCATGGCCCCCTTTTTGTCAGTTTCTTCACTGCCACCGAGTGGAGGAGTCAAAGGAGACGAAATAGGCACCATAGCATCATCTGCAAGCAAATGCCTTGTAGTTGATATCCCCTGCAACAAAAGTGCCGACATCTATGTAAACAGTCACCCTAGAAACTTAATATTCCCTGCAAATTCAGCGTGGCAAGTTTTGATCGACCCAGTAATCCAGGGAAAACAAAATTAGTATCCCTAATCGAAGTGGAAGAAACATCATAATTGAAGGATGACCAATTGACCAATGACTAACGCATCCAACCTTGGTAATAGCAGCAGTGAGAGTGAATTTGCCGTGACCGATGTGCCCAATGGAGCCGACGTTCACATGGGGATTCCTGCGCAGGTTGATCCGGATTGGGAAGTGAATCACACGAAGCAAACGAATCCATTTGAAATGGATAATCACGAATCACACGAGTCTGAACCGACAGAGTAGTGTGTGCGCAAGGAACGGATCTGGGACAAGGAGTACTCACGTGCGCGTGAAGGTGGCGATGGACCTCGCCCAGAGGATCCCGGCCAGCGGTGGCGGCTGGGCCGGCGCCACCGCCGGCGCCGCCGCCACAGCAGGCGCATCGGGTAGCGCTGCGGGTCCCGAGATCGCGGCGGCGCGGAGGGTGGGGTAGGAGAAAAGGCGGCGGGAGCCGGCGCTCCGGAGCACCGCGGCGGAAGCCATTACCCGTCGTCGCGTCGCTGCGGCGGCGGCGGCGGCGCGGGAGGAGCAGAGGAGTGGAGACGAGGGGGAGATGGGTTTAGGGCTTTCGGTTTAGAAGGGAACAATGCGGCCCAAGCCAACGTCCATCTATGGCCCATGGGCCGGTCGGGCCACGGCCACGAAAAATAATTATTAGTTGCCACGGCCCAATAAAAATTAATTATTCCGTCCCATCCCAGCTTGGTTTGCCCCTCGCTGCCGGCACGTCGCGATGGCCGCGAGAATGTCGGCGCGGGAAATTTAAATATTTGCTATTTTTTCGGGTTGCCACTTCCATAGAGACCAGTTTTAGAATAATAATTAAATATTTGTTATCAAAACAATAGATAATGCTATATATTTTGCTACTTTAGACGATTTAGCATGCTAACTCATAGTACCAGCACGGAGAAAGTCTAACCATTTTACCCTTGTCTCTTTATCCTCTCCTGTCATATGGACCCTATTCATCTCCAACCTCGAGTCGGCCTTGCCAATCTGTTTCTAAAAATCCATCGAGCCCTTTGTCGGCGCGGCTAGCCCAGGTTGCATAGCCCGCCCTAAGCGGCACGCGGCTGGCCCTAGGCATTGCAGCCTGCCCTAAGCGGGGTGCGGGCCAGTCCTAGGTGACGACGCGGCCATCCCCAAGTGACAGTTTGGCCGGAAACCAGAACTAGGCGTGCGCGGCTGGCCCTAGGCGATGGCACGGCCAGGCCCAAGCAGTGTGGAGGAGTTGTCCTCCTCATCGGTAGCCATGACAGATCAGAGGTTGTCGTAACCAGAGATGGAAGAGGAGGAGGAGCCATGGCAGATAGCGAAGCTTGGACAGATGGAGGAAGAGTACGAGTTGCCATGATTGACGCCCGCTGCCATGAGACCGATGGAGATGGACGAGGAGCTCGCTGCTACCGCTGCGGCACTGTCCTAGCGCCACACTGGCCGCCCACGTGCCCCTATGCTGCTGCTGCCGCCGCTGCCATTCAGTATGCGTAGCACTGCACCAAGCACCAGAACACACGCTCTGTGAACCTGCAAATATATGCACTCAAGTACGTACACATGCCGACACGCTCCAAGCCTCCAACCACGAGAAGGGATCTCCCATTGCCATCATGGACGAGCAAGACGGCACCAGCGCAAAGCCCTTTCTCTAGACGTCATCGTCGTGCGACGTGCGAAGGGGAAGCTGATGGGTTAGCACATCCTAGGAGTTAGGAGGAGAGGTGCTACCGACGAAGTGGAGCAGTAGCGACATGCTGCTGTCCAATAGGCTGGAGTCTGGCTTCGTGGACAAGCACGTAGGTTGTCCAGCAAGCTGGACTTGGCGCATGCCCGCCCTGTGCCAGGCCAACTTTGTCATCAGTCATCACCATGGACAGAAGGTGGGAGCTGGCAGGAGGTAGATGATGACAAGCAGGGTCCACATGGAAGTGAGACAACAGACAAGTGAGAGAGAGGAGATGGGCCGAAAGAGATCAGGCAGGCACAAGCGTCATTTCTCATGGTATGCACATGTTGGCCGACGAGTTGGCCTACCACGTCATTTAAAGTGACAAATATATAGCATTGTCCACAGTGGCAAATGTTTAATTGCCATTCTAAAACTAGCATACGAAGGAGTGACAACCGTAAGGATGGCAAATATTTAAATTTTCTCTTGGCGGGGCCGCTGTCCCGGTCTCGCTCCTAGCGCCACCGTGCTCCGCAAGAGTCTCCTTGCCCCCTACATCCTGCTCTGGCTCAGCGCCTCGCTCTTGGGTGGGCTGCGTAGCTCCTACTCCCGGCGCGTGGCCGGTTGGTGCGGTGCCTAACGGTGCTGAGCCCGGAGATTGATGCAGCGCTGGGCAAGGTCGTGGGGTTCAGCAAGGTGGTGCTGTTCATGAAGGGCACAAAAGTACTCGTAGTGTCGCTTCTTCCACACCATCGTGCAGATCCCGCGCTCGCTTGACGTGCTCGCCAACGAGGTGCTCTGGCAGGAGCTCAAGGGGTACTCCAGTTGTCCCACCTTCCCGCAGATCTACATCGACGACGAGTTCTTCGCCGGATGTGACATCGCCGTTGGTATACTCCTATATATTTTTTTGCTTCATTCAAAGATGCTCGAGCCTGGAAATTCTGTACGTTTTTTGCTGAGCTCAGGATCCCATGATATTGGAATCTAACATGTTGGTTCAATAATTTGTTGGGGGATTTTTTTGAGTTTCTCACTAATAAGATGATAAGATTTCACAGATGATCACTACAAGCTCCATACATGTTTAGCTAATTTCGAGCTTACCACAATATGCTTGTGCTGAAGGCATATTGTGGAGTAGTGTCTTGTTTTTCCACAAGTGTGCATTCTTTTTTTTGAAATGAATGGCAGGAGCTCTGCCTCAGAATTGAGGTAGGAGTTAAAAAAATTATGTACAAGTCACAAAACAATGGAAGGGAAAAACAGAAGAGGAAAAAAGCAGTGGCTAGGAAGCACACGGGTAGAGCGAATGCTAGTCACTCCCTTCAAAGGCCCTTTTTCTTTGTGCAATGTCTCCCTTGATTCTTGAAGCTACTTGCAAGAACGATTCCTTGGCGTTATTGAATATTCTCTGACTTCTCCCCTTCCAAAGATTCCAACATGTGTAAATCACCAAACCATTGAAGCGCTTTCTTTCTTCTTTTGTGACCTTGGGCCCAGTCTCCTCCCACCATGTGCTGAAGCAAGTGGGGTCCTGGTCGAACGCCAGCTGGGTGTCAAAGTGCTCCAGGATAGGATTTGGTTCCATACCTCCTTGGTGAACGGGCACAGTAGGGATAGATGTAAGCATGTTTCTAAAGGGCCATTACACAGCACAAGCGTGCGTTCTATCTCAGTACCGATTTGGTTGGAAAACTCTGATTGCCAGTGTGGCAGTGTAGAGGAAGTCACTGGCACAAATCACTCTTTCTTAAACGCAGTCTTTGCACACAGCAAAGGCACTAATCGGGCACTTTGGGTGTTTATCACCAAGATAGTAGATTTCACAAATGATCAGTGCCAACCTTCATGCCTCCGAGGCATATACTCCAGGCTACTGTCTTTTTGGTTCACATTCTCTCCCAATCGGAATTCACTTGGTAAACTCCAATCGTAGGTCTTGAGGTGTCCAAAGGCCATGGACAACGCTAATATATGGCCTGGTTGCTTCTGGCGGTTACTGCATAATCCTAATCCAGCCACGGTGGACAACAGTGGGAGAGCAATGATGTCTCCTTTGGAAGTTTTGACTCTTACACTATTTATAAGCGCCTATAAAAATGTTGCTTCCTTTGGAAATTGAGACTCTCTTACACAACTCTTGATGACATGACATTTATTCTCTTTCGTTCATCATCCCCATAAGAGCCTTTGCAGTTTGCATTGTGCATGCCTTAGGACACTCACAATGCAGACTCTATCATGGAGTCTAAAGTTATTTATTACCTCGAATAATGTGGACTTGGAGTCTAAATAAGACTTGAAGTCTTATTTTTTCTACCTCTTTCTTCAATAAATATGCT
>Ga0182004_10002349_pt1 | contig 14633 bp, 12 predicted proteins | sample Sormic07211540_1_FD_120479 | JGI IMG/M metagenome (GOLD analysis project Ga0182004, IMG submission 120479) | Endophyte microbial communities from Sorghum bicolor roots, Mead, Nebraska, USA - 072115-40_1 MetaG | ecosystem: Host-associated > Plants > Roots > Unclassified | place: USA: Nebraska...
ATCATTCATAAGTGCTGCAGAGGCGGATATGTCGAATCAACAGAAGACAACTCTCTGGTGTCCGTGCCAAGATTGTAAGAATGGAAACGAGCTCTTGAGTTCATTGACAGTATATGGCCACCTGGTCATGCGAGGATTTATAGAAGACTACAAATGTTGGAACAAGCATGGGGAAGAAGGAGTCAATGGACGAGACTTGCAAGCTGGTCGTATGGACCAAGGAGTCTCTGGTAGTCAACGTTAGGCTGATGGAACTCTTGCTGTTGGTCAGGACAAGGAGGAAAGACCCTTTTGCAGCCCGGATTATTTAAGCCCTTATCTGCGACGCGTGTAACCAACAAACGTCGCAGATAAGAGCTTATCTGCGACACGTCTAGCTAATACGCGTCACTGATAAGGGCTTATCTGCGACGCGTGCTCACGCGTCACTGATAAGCCTTATCAGTGATGCGAAATTAGTGACGCGTGTTTTCCGCGTCGCTGATAAGCCTTACGAAGTGTCGCTGATAAGCTTTTCTGGCATAGTGCAATATTTTCTCATAAATTACCTTAGGCATGATGTTGACACTTGCACCGAAGTCACAGATAGCTGCTGGAAAACTGTGGCATCCTATAGAGATAGGAATGACAGGTCTTCTAGGGTCTCCTATCTTCTCTAGTAGAGAGTGGCCAATCCACTATACAGCTGTAGGCTCAATATAACATTGGGTTGCATTGTGAATATCAACAAGGTTAGTAGCTTCTAAATCTTCTGGTTGGTCTGGAATCTTGCCTTTTTCTAATAGAGGAACAGCAGTAGCTAATTGTGCTATTTTTGATTCTAGCATTTTATTGAAACTATGTTAATTCTTTATAGCAGAAGCAAATGTATCCATCCTAGTATGTATGTTTTCCAAAGTTTTATCATTTGATGTTAGTTTCCTAGTCATTTGATCTAGTAGTTTGGATTAACTAGCAACTAATTCTCTTAAAGGCGGAAAATTGTTATTAAAATTATTACCTTGGTTGTTACCTTGGTAATTACCTTGTCGAGGTTGTTGATTCCACCCTTGATTTTGTTGAGGACGATAGTAGGTGTTATTGTTGATGAAGTTCATATCCTCTTGTAGCGTAGGGCAACTGGTAGCTGAGTGCCCGTAGTCTCCACATTGTTCACATGTCATGGGAATCATTGATGTGCATGACATCCTTCTTTTCTATGTCGAGCTTCTTCATGATGAGGTCTAGCTTGGCAGTGACCCTGTCAGCTTCCTTGAGATGATGGATTCCTCCTCCTTTCTTTCGAGATTGGGTACGTTCTTCACTGCATGTTGAATTTGAGGCCATCTTCTCAACAAGTGCTTTAGCATTCGAGAGCTTAAGTGACATGAAAGCTCCCCAACTACAGCATCAATAGACTCACAGGTACTAGAGATAAGTCCATGATAGAAAATCTACATTAACAGCCACTCCTCTATTCCATGATGAGGACAGTCTTCAATGTAATTCTGGAATCTTTCCCTTGCGTCAGTGAATGATTCATCATGTTGTTGTTAGAAACTTGAAATCTTCCCATGCAGAGCATTAGTCTTGGCTGTAGGAAAGGATTTTGCCAGGAAAGCAGTTTAGCAAAGGTCTCATGTATTGTGTTTGTCTTTGTTGGTGTAGACCCACTGCTTGGCTTTCCCCAATAATGAGAACGGGAAAAGAGAGAGTAAGATAGTATCCTTTGGTACTCCTCTGATCGTGAAGTTGTAAGTGTGCACTTGCATCTTCATGAGCTTTTCCACAGAATTGGCTGGCTTGAACCATGGTAATGAGCGCAGGCTTGAGCTCGAATCCATTCTCCCCAGTGTTGACTGCTGGTCCAGTCTGAATGTTTGTTGTTGTTGGGGTAGAGAACTCTCGTAGTGTCTTCGCAGCCATGTCTTCAAACACAAGAGCTAGGTTTCCTCCTAACTCTTCTGCTTGTTCTTCTATTTGTCCTTTAAATTCCTCTTCCAATGTTGGAGCTGGCTCCTCTAAAGAGCTAGCTTGAGCAGCAGAGGGTGTTATTGATGGTGATTCAAATTTGTCCCTTCCTTCTACAAGCTTCTTCTTCCTAAGGAGTTTCTTTGGATCTTTAGTAAAGTTTCTTGGAAGAGCAAAACCATTCATTCATCACCCTGCATAAGATAAGAAAAATGATAACGACGAAGGGTGTACCTAATTGAGTACAAATTGTTTGGTAATATAACTTTATCCATGCGTATATATTTTATTAATATATCCTAAGTTTATTATGCCTTCCTCGGCAACGGTGCCAAAAATACTTGTTGACATTTACTACCATCATCACTAAAAATAGAGATAAACCCTACTCCTAGTAACAACACCAGAAATGCACGGTATATCATTAACTTGTCAAATAGCAACAAACCACTCTAACATTCCTAAGCATGAAGTAGGTTGTCATCCCTAATTACATTGCTAGAAATTTAATATAGATTCACATGTTCTACTGTAACTAGACAGAGAATAAAAGATATGAATATAATTTAATATAGGTTGTCATCCCAATGATCGATTAGGTAAACGCTATACGAGCAATTACATGAATTCAATAAGATCAAACCAACTATCCTAGACATATAATCAAAGTAGACAATGACTAATGCAAGTAAGAATATATAAATCTATTAAGAATAAAGTCTCCCTAATATACAATTGAATACTATAAAGTAAGAACTAGGTCTATTACCGAACTCTTGTGCTACAGACCGACGCTAGGGGCTCCAGATCCCGATGAAGAACTAGATCTCCTCTACTTCTAATCTAACTAACTAGAACTATGAACTAGAAGACTCTTGATGAACTTGAAGGCGCTTGATGCTTGATGGCTTGAGGCCTTGATGAATAATGAAGTGGCTCTCTCCAGAGGGGGTCTACCCATGTATTTATAGTCCGGTGGGATGCGCGTGCGCTGTAGGATTAAACCGACTTAACCAAAGGCTGAGATGACTCCTCAAAGGCGGTAGAGGAAGCTTCCAAAAGAGGAGGGCCAAAACCCTAAGGGGGACGCCGGTCGGCGCTAGGGTGGGGCCGGCCAACCCCACCTGGCAGCCGCCAGGCCCTCCGTTGCTACGGGTGCCTTCTTGATCCTTCCTGAGTCTTCTCACGATATTTCTCATGACGAATACGTTTTCGTGTTTATTTTATACTAGAGTCCCTCTTTTCAGCTTTCCTAAAATTTACCCTGGAAAATACAGAATATACAAAACTCATAAAAATTGTTAATTTAAACCCTATATTAGTTTGTATTCATGTTCTCTTTTAGGTTTAAATTATAATAAAAATTGACGTTATCGACCGTAAACAGCAGCCTGCTGAAGCCTCCAGGCCAAGTGTTCGCCAGAGCTGCAGTCCGGTCACCCCCATGCCCGCGGTAGGCGGCCAACCGCCATGTCCCCTAGCCGGCAGCCACGCCACTATGGCCTCTAGCCAGGCGCCCGCCCGTGAGAGGCTCCTGATCCACGCGCTGGTAGTGGCAAGTGGCCAGGCTGGTGCGCCCGTGGCTTGCTCGCTCGAGGTGGCGGACAGATCAACGCGGGCCAGAGCTCTACGGCGACATGGTGCAAAGCTGTGAGTCACTACCGGCCTTAGATGCTATATGGAGCGATGCAAGCGGTGGCGAGCGGCCGCACGAGCTCCGTTCACCAGGAGATTGTCGTGGTGAATCTGGTCTCTACGAGCGGTCTTCGCAGGCGTGGTGAGTGGTGGCTGGGATTCTCGTGCACAACAGTGAGTCAGCTGCTCCTTGCTTACCTTTCCCTTCCCCATGCCTATGATTTTGGTATGGGACAGAGCTCTACGGCGAATGGCACAAAGCTGTGAGTAACTACGAGGGCTTAGATTCTGTTTTACTTAGGCCTTATTTAGTTTCCAAAAATTTTTGGTTTAGTGTACTGTAGCACTTTCGTTTGTTTATGGCAAATATTGTCCAATTATAGACTAACTAGGCTCAAAAGATTCATCTCACGATTACAAGCAAACTCTATAATTAGTTTTTGTTTTGAACTATATTTAATGCTTCATGCATGTGCCACAAGGTTCGATGTGACAAAAAATCTTAAAATTTTTTTGGTTTTTTTGGCGTGAACTAAACAAGGCCTTATGTACAAATTTTGATGTTTATGAAATGAATCGGGTCTATAGAGATGCATGTGAGATGGAGAACAACTTAGGGGTGTTTAGTTTCCCTTTTTTCCCAAAATATTTTAGGTTTTGGTTTATTATTTTGCATAATGGAACTAAACACCATGTAATTTTTTTTTGTCAAAAATAGGTTTAGGGTTTAGAGTTTAGGGTTTAGGGTTTAGGCCAAAAAATACTCAAAAAGAGCCTCAAGGGGCTCTCATGAAGGCAATAAATTCTGCATTTTGGATGAAACTAAACATGACCCTGAAAATTTTGGTATTTTGCATTCCATCATTCTATAATAGTTGGTATTTTGCATTTTTCATTTTTTTGAACTAAACACCCCCTAAGAGCGTGCAATTTCTGTATCTATATTTGTGTCAGACTGCCAGTGGCAGTGGCATACAGCATTAACACACAATCAATTAGAGATACAGATAAAAATAATTTATGTTTCTAGAAATTGAAGTATACCTAACAATTTCTGAGTAAACCCAGGGTCAGACGTGTTATTTTCATTTTGGAAATTTGTTTCTCTTATCTGAGAGAGATCCGGACTGGGAGGGAAGATTTGACAATTCCATATGTATGAAGTGCAGTTTGAAATATTTGTGTAATATCTTGTTTGTGTTCTAATTATTTATAAGTATTTTTTTGTGACAGGTAGTTTATTGTTCAAGGAGCAGTTGTACATAGCACAGTCATAACTTTTTTGTTCTTATAAAACTTTTGTAGAGCAGCTTTTCTCCTATTCATCATTCATATGTTGTTCTTGAATGATCTGTAGTTAGCATTGGGAATTAGAAGACCTTTCTTTAGATGCTGCAGAGCTTATTGATAATATCACCTTATGGTTTGTACTGTAATGATTAAGCTAGACTTAAGTACGATGCTTAAATGTAGCAAATATTGTCTGTATTAAGCTACTTTGAATGGATTTTTGTGCATGTCATGAAAGGTACACAAATTATCCTTCTGGCCTATTCTCACATTTTTTTAACTCATTCCTCAACTGTATGGTGGAGTTCAGTTGAGATGGTATTACTCTGAATGTGCTGGTGATCCTGCATTCTGCGAAGAGTTTCTTAAATTTACACAGAGAATGCGGGTTGTGCAGTTGTCAAACTTCAAGGATGATTCCAGCCCAATTGGTCTGTATTTCTTCAATTTGAATTAGCCTGCTGTTTTATTTGACTCTTTAATATTCTTCCATACCCCCTTATTATATTTTTGGTCTTTGTGTTTCGGAATTACACCACCGTTTTGACTATTCTTCATGGGTTCACACATACGGTTTATTTTGGAGGACAAACTTGATGCTTCTGGGTCTTGAAACATGGAAACTGAGAGCTTATCAAAGCAAGGTTAATGACCATAGCTGTAGCAAATATTATATCAGAGTTATTGGCTATCAAGTGATTCGCTTTTATGCCTTGTAACAAATAAGTTAGAAAGTGAAAAAAAATACAGATTTTTTTGTTTGCATTTTTCTATTTTAATTAATAATCCAACATGGAACTACTTTTCCTTTTTTTTATATACTCAACCATAAATGAGCTGCAAATAACAATTATATGGTGCAACATGCTCGGTAAGCTCTACTTTTTAAATGTTTCTTCTTCAACTTTTATAAGATGATCTTGATATTTAGTTTAACAAGACAACTGATCATTTTTAAATCTGTTTGGCATTGTCTTGTACTTTATGACCTGATCAATGTACATTCATTTTCATTGTTCAATCTGAAAAAGGAGAAGGACTTTATCGAAAAGAGTGAGAGATTGAAGCAACCACTGAATTCTGTATTTTTCTCATGCTCTAAACCAATTTGCGTTGTTGGAAATAATAATTAATATATTATGTTTTGTCTAAATTCTGGAGTATTGTTATGGCACTTTTCTCATGTTTTGACCCAATTCTTTTTTATATGTAAATTAGATATAAGTTCTCAGAAGCCATTTTGAGTTAGTATGCAAGGTCTTATGATTTTGTTTTGGTAGTAAATAGTGAAAGGGTGCTAACCAATAGATAAGGAAACAAGCAAGTCATTATATGAGGAGCAGTCCAAGGTATGCCATGGCACCAGGAGTCACTATTTTTCATGTTTGTTTCCAAGGTTATACTCAATCACCCACCAGAGACTAATATGGAGATTGGAGACCTCCCTCAGACCTATTAATGACCACGCCTAAGTCAAGATCATCCAAGAGTGCTGAAGTTTAATTATTCAACCTTGTATTCGCGCGCCCCTCAATATTTAACATTGAGTTTGTAGACCTTTCGAAAAACCTTGTGCATGCGAATTCCTTTGGAATTTATGGTTTTTTAGGATTCCTTCCTTTTAGTAATTCCAAGGGCCCCTTTTCCTAAAAGGGAGTAATCCTTGAAAATCCTATGCAGTATGTGTGTGTAGGGTTATATTTCAAAAGACCTGTGAATTTGATGTCAAATATATGTTGAGGGGTGCGAGAATACAGAGTTAAATATCGAAATTTCATGTTGCTAATAGACAGGACACAAAAGGCTAGGTGCAGGTCGAGATTCATCCTCAACAAAAAAACTTCAGAACACATCCAAGAGAGATTTTTGTGTGTAAAAAATTTACTATAGCTTCGTGTTTTGAAATTGTAACCGCATTTAAATAATGTTAGAAAAGATACGAGGTGGAAATTGACTCCTAAAATTTTTCTCTATTTTCTTTCAGAAATTAATTTGGAAACACGCTCGTCTACTAGAGCTTAGAACTTGTTTTACCACATATTTATTTAGTAAGTATATAATGTGCTAATGATACATGTGATGGCGATGCGGTGGAGGTTATTTCCACTGCTTGGATCAGGGATTCATGGCAAATTCTAATTATAGTGTAATTATCTATAAGCAAAAACATTAGAATACAATTTGATAGAGTACCTGCTTGTGATATCTTTTGGTGGTTTTAATTTGCACACCCAAATATAACTGTAGTGTTAGCACGGGCACGATACTAGTTAATCTAGGAAGAGATCTAAAACAATGTATAAAGTAGGCTTATAAGGATTTATTCTAATGAGTTCTATGAGTTGTATTGTTCTCACTTGCTTTGCAGGATATTCAATATTTCACCATATAAAATTATCTCGAGTGAATAATCTGAGCACACCAAAGTGGAGAGCTCATCGAGATGGACATATCATTTGCTATATTCGAAGCACCGGAGATCAGAAAGTCTTCGATGGATCTGACTTGAAAGACTCTAGAAGACCCTACAACCATCATCATCACAAAATCAGGGACTAAAACGACGAGATTCCACAGCTCTGTGAAATAATATTTTCCAAGGATTTATCCAGAAGCTACGGAAGGAAGAATCCATCCACGACATGACACATTGCGCAAAGGGATCAAAAAGTGATACTAGAAGGACCTGGACGACACTAGAAGGCACTGGAACAAAGCAGAGGACAAGCGGCTGCCAAGTGGGGCCAGCTAGCCCCACATGCTAGGCCTGCCGGCCTGTCCCCTTGCCAAATGGGCCCTCCTTCGCGTGACGGCCTCCAACCGACCTCTACGACATATCTTGACCATTGTTTCATGTCCATTTAATCCAAAGGTTGTGGTTCATCCCACCGGACTATATAAGCAGAAGCAGGACCACCTGGAGGAGTCAATCAATCCATCATAATCATATCTCATATCTATTGTTCACTTCAAAGGTGTCCCTCGAAAGGATAACGTAGAGCTCCACCAACTAGGACATAGCTAGAACATAAGAATAGGAATAGAGGAATCAACCAACGCTTGGATTCTAGATCTAGTCGCGAGGAGGCTAGGTAAAGCCTTGTACTTCTCTCTTGTATTAAACATTGTTAATCTATTTGAGTTATTTATCTTCTGGTTCATTTTGTTTATTTTCTAGTTCATCTTTTGTTATTCTAGTTCATCAACTAGATCGTCTAGTTCATTGTCTAGTTCATCATGATCTTGTCTAGTTGGTCTAGTTCATCTAGTTCATTGTTTAGTTTATGTTTTCATCTAGTTCCTAGTCTAGTTCGTGTGTGAGTCAAATACTTAACATGACTTGTTATAATTCTATGTTCATAATTGTAATGCTTGTTGCCTACGTTGATTATATGTTTATATAGTTGGAGTAGTTTTGTGTTTATGCTCTTGTTCGTACAACGCTCATCCTGATGATCAACGGGTGGGTGGTAGATATTGTGTAAGCGTGATGCTTATACATTGTTTATCTGCGAGTGCCTTCTATATTCTAGGCCATGTAGTAGATCGAGAAGGTGACCATTATAGCTTCGTTGAGTCCTCCGTAGTCCACTCCCTGAATATAGGACTTGTAAGGCTTAGGTTGTAGGATGATGTCTTGCTCTGTTCCTAACCCACCTTAGCAATGTCCCCTGAGTATAAATATTAGATTATCCTGACCATGATTGCTAAATGTAATTGCACTAATCAATGTAGCTCAATGGCCTATAGTTAGAATAACCCTAGGAGTTAGTCTCTATTTTCTAGTTCTTTCTAGAGTCATGCCCATGTAGGAAAATGCTCGGTGGAACCTCTTTCAGGATTACCTTAATCTGTTATTAATTATCCTTTATTTATGATATGATTGATCCCTATTTTGAGTATTGATCTAGTGGAACTCTTATCACAAGTGTAATCTATAGCTTTTATTCTATATACCTTCAAGTGCTTTCCCAGTGGTAAAATTATAAATAACGATACCTGAAACTTTCCTGGGTGAAATGCTACAACGGGTGTATTTTATCTGTGCGCTTGCAGATAACCTTTATTCATTTTCTATAGTGCTATGATCATAAGTACAACCATATTTTTTGGTGTTGTGTTAGGGATGACAACATGACTTAAGCAATGATAAGAAATGTCAACACTTGCCATTTGGGATCCTTCACCCCTGGCAGAATGTAAAGAGAGAGAAATCAACATGATGATGTTTTGCTGAGGTATCAGAGAGTCAAACTCCCCACTAGTCTCCATTGGAGCACCCACGCAAGGGTAACACTCCTCCTTGATCGGCACAAGGATTAAGTTCTCTCTACGGATTGATTGTTCACCATCCAACATGGTGAATCACCCAAAATTGTTTACACCATGAGTTAGGCCACCTATAGTCTCCACCTGGTGATCACCAAGCTCCTGATCATCACCGAGCCATATCAAGGTGATCCCGATCATTAAGAGTAACAAGCACAAACTCTCACTTGACTTAAACAAGCCTAAAAGAAAGATGGATGCAAGCAAGGGCATCCGAGCTAAGTTGGAGGTCCAATCCATGTCAAGTTCGAGTACATATCGGACTCTAGGTGTAGCCTATAGTAAAAAGACACCCAGAACGCATACCAACTCTATTGTTGATGATCTATCTTTGGATGGATAGAAAATTTCATAAGATAACCAATGACACTGGTCCCATGTAAAAGTTCAATCAGGGTCAATGGAAATCATCGAAACAATTCTACATCCAAAATCAATCAGGGTGCTGCATTGCCGTCTATTGGGCCGTTTGGGCCTTGTAATATGTTAAGACTCAGATATGCAAATAGGGGTCCTTGGTTTTCACTTAGACTATTAATCAATAGTAGGCACCCGTGTTAGGTTTTGGGCTTTACTTCAGATCAATCTGTTTCTTAATAGTCATCTTTCATCAATTTGTCCCATACTCGAGAGCTTAATCATATATCAACAATTGTCAGTTTGCTTGAGTTCAGTTCTATCTTGTTCTTGCTTATGTTACTCGGTTTGCAATAGGGATTAGCCTTCTCGGCAGGATCAACCAGATTGTGACATGATTGATAACTAGATGAGACATGATGCTAAGGGTGTAGGATTCGAGTCTCTATTAATCTGAAGCCGGATCGATGTGTCGCATCTTCGCTAAATCAATAATTACTTCCACCTAAGGGAAGATAGGGAACTCTGTCCCCGTCAATTAGTCCACTCATTCTCATTCAATTACCCAAACCAAATAACTTAGGCCTTATAAGACACTTCAAAGTGTTGGCTAAAAATTCTAGTTTATTCACCAAATTTTCTTGACTGGAACTGATATATAACAAACATATATTATAATGTACCTCCAATCCAAGGTACAATCGAAAATAGAATCCTCTAACAAGAGCAACAATTTTGAAAGAAAACAACGCATGGACAAGGAAAATTCATACAGTTTGAAGAAAACAAATAATAAATCTCAGCAAGATGTGGCCACTGAATCAACAAACCAACCAACCAAACACGGAGAGCTGAGACATGCATAATAAGCAACTGGCAGTCGGCCAATGTTATCACGTTGAGCCGATGGATCGGTCAGCTGTGGTTAACCCTCCTGCAGTTCTTTCTGATCTCGCCATTGGCCCCCGTGAGCGGCGAGATGTTGCCCATCTTGACCATGGACTGCGCGAAGTGCTGGAAGAAGATATCCTGGTTGGCAGCATAGAGCTTGACAAGGTCGGCAGTAGCGGGGCTGCCGGTGAGGAGCACCTCATCGGAGCTGAGGAGGCCATGGTAGGCGAGGATGTTCTTGTAGTACTGGTTGTCAAACTTAAAGGGCGTGATGGGGTCGAGGAAGAAGAGGTTCTGGTCACCCCCCGAGCGCGGGCAGCGTGGGCGTAGCGTCGCCGCGTAGGACGCGTCTAGGGTGAAGTCTGGGAGGCCGTTGCCCGTCTGGTTGTACAGGCGCTGCCGGAAGCTGGTGCACCGGGAGTCGCCGATGGTGTGGCTACCTGCAGCCAGAGCAAATAATTCAGTAGAGAGTATCCTTAATTGATTTTCTGCCGCTACTACTATAATTATTATATATGTGATCCTTTTGCATCATCATGAATATGCTAAATGCTTGTGCAGAATCATGCAAATTAATTAACCGGACCGGGGGGGCTAGTTTGGAAACTTTGCGATAACTAATCGTATGTGTATGCACCATGCAGACCTGAATTTTGTTCGGTATCATCCCTACATTGCGAGGGAGTTCGATGAAGTTTAGTACTTTTGTTTGTATTTATTATTGTCCAACCATAGACTAACTAGAATTAAAAGATTCGTCTCGCAAATTACAGACAAACTGTGTAATTAGTTATTTTTTATCTATATTTAATGCTTCATGCATGTGCCGCAATATTTGATGTGATGGAGAATTTTTAAAAGTTTTTGGATTTTGGGGTGAACTAAAGAAGGCCTTAGAGCATCTCCAAGAGTCTTTACAAATCTCACTCTCTAAGTCATCATTTAGAGAACCATTTTCATAAAAATCGCTTTTTATATTGCTTCACTCTCCATGCGCACTCTCTAAAGAACCACTTCATCTTCTGTTTTTTGCTAGCGAAAAATCCAGAATAAAAGATAGCTATATTTACATAACCATTTAGACAAGCTGTTGGAGGATAATTTTTTATTAAAATCTCTATTTCTAGCTTTTAGGAAAGCTTTAGACAATCTTTTGGAGTGGCTCTTATGTCTTTAGTTTTGTGCAATAATTGGTGTATGATGAGACTAGTTGTCTTCCTCCTAGCTCCTATACATGGTAGGGTTTAAACTTTTATATCAATGCGGTTGGTGATATATACGTGCTCCTGCTTGTATGCCTTATTTCTGCATATAGCTAGGCAAGTTTTGACGTACTACAGCAAGAACACTATTCATGAACTATACTGGCTCACACCCGTCCAGCTTCAACAACGTGGCGTGCGAATTCAAGACGACATAAGTACATTTCAGTACCAATTAGCCTAGTCTTATCGCCATAGCTCACGTCTGGCTGAAATCGTGAGAAGACAAGCTAGCAGCTAGGCAACGTACCGAGGAGTGCGACGAGGTCGACGATGTCGAGGCCCTGGAGCTTGAACTTGGTGATGATGGTGGGCAGAGTGTTGTTGGGAGCCGGGATGTCGTTGTTGGAGCCCTGCACGCTGGCGCCACGGGAGTCCCTCCGCCCCAGCGGCACGATCCAACCAGGCCCGCCAGTCTGCATCAATATATGCCACGGGTGTAATGCATGGTCATGCTTAGTTTTATGGTGATTGGAATTATTGGTGCTTTGGTTCCAATTATTCATTCACACACAATATATAAGTCAGGGACGAGAGTATTGGCAGTCATGAGACTCATGAAAAACAACCTCCTCATCTACTCGTCGTATCTACCATCTACACGCACTGTTTTACTGCTCGTTCGGTTATTCAGGAATAATGAGTCCCTAAAATGATTATTAGTTGGAATGGTTCACTAACTTGTATAATGTTAATAAGCCGGAATTAATAGTTCCTAGCTCTGTTTCTGGCTAACCGAAAGGGTCCTTAGTTTACTTGTACCACGCCCATAGCCTGTTATTAGCTTTCATGTGAACCCAGCTACCACATACTATAAATTGGCTACGTACTACAGAGTGTACAATGTAGAGATGGTACACAGACTGACAGGCCCTTTCAATTTTACTAATTTGACTGCCTTTCTCCCGTGACATGCATGAGATGCCATCACTTTGAAACAGCTAGCACATTGGCGCCGCTTTACCGAGCACCGTGCCCCTCACATGAACTTTGTCTCTCGTCTTTACACGCACGGTGGGTGACACAAAGCACATCATCAGCTAGCATTCAGCAGTGCCGGCCGATTGGGTATGTTATGTACAGGCAGTGAAGAAATGGAGGACACATCATATCAGTGCATGCATGGGCCCAGCAAAGCTATATATATAGCTACACTACACAACAAACTTAAAGGTTTTTTTGCATGTGCCTTGTGGTACAGATAAGATGCGATGCGATGACATGGAAATGTGACTCCTTGTATAAAGTCCATCCAAGCTAGCTATGCTCACCGACACTACAGTATATGGGAGGGAGAAAAATCCTGGACTAGACGATTTTGTTCATGTAGTAGCTAGCTAGCTATGTGGTGGACAGGTAACAAAACAACTCTTGATGACTAGTATATACTAAAAAAAGACACATCAAAGAAGCTAATGAGACCTTTTTTAGTTTCCAAATTTTTTTTGGTTTAGGTACTATAGCACTTTTATTTTTATTTGATAATTATTATCTAAATCATAAACTAATTAGGCTCAAAAGATTATCTTACGATTTACAGGCAAACTGTGTAATTAGTTTTTGTTTTCGTCTATATTTAATACTTCATGCATATGCCACAAGATTCAATGTGACAGAGAATCTTGAAAAGTTTTTGGTTTTGAGATGAACTAAACAAGGCTCTAAAACTAGAAAAGGTTTGATCGATATATGAAAGCTTGATGCGGTTAACCATATACCATGACTGTGGAGTCGCGGGCAGCAAGCGCGAGGATGTCGGCGCAGGAGACGGTTCCCGGGCAGGCAGCCTCGAGAGCGGCCTTGATCTCGTCGATGACCTCGAAGCCCCTGGCGGAGTCCTTGTTGGGGTTGGACCGCTTCTCGCTCACGATGGACCCGCTGCTGTCCAGCAGCAGCGACGCGTCGCAGCCCTGCAAGTATATCTTACAACTAAGTATACAGCATATCTATGTGCAGCATCGTCGACGACGACTTCACCAGCAGGAGGAGAAGAGACGATGCATGTACCTTGACGAAGCAGTCGTGGAAGTGGAGGCGGAGGAGGGAGGCGGCCATGCGCGGGTCCTGGTAATGCGCCTTCCCCACGATGGACGCCACGATGTGCTGCGCGTGAGGGCACGACTGGTCGTAGAAGTGCGGGTCCAGCTTCCCCCACTCCACAGGGCCGCCGCCGCCGGATGCCGCCGTTGCCAACGACGATGGACCTGACAAGAGGAGCGCAACAGCCAGAGGGACCAACAAGGCCATCATTGAGCCCTTCTTCATCTCGATCGACGACGACCGACCTCACACACCTCCTCAACAGCTAGCTAGCTTGCTTGCTTGGTGCTGATCAGTACGAAAGCTAGCTGTATATCAAGCACACTGCTCTGCACCTAGCACTAGTGTAAACGGAGCCTTTGCCGAGTGCCCTATTCGGCTTGATTGGTTTGGGCTTTTTTTGCTTCAGTGCTTGCTGCAATGATGGTGGTGAGGATGTATGTATGCTCTAGGGCAGGAGGGGCTGGGTTTATATAAGCCTGGCGGCCAGGGCAGGTTCTTGCCATCCAGCTCTGCCGGCCCTGAGCAACATTCATGTGAGCTTATTCCTGGGAAAAAATATTTGTGGGCCGGGCAAGTATGATCAATATGTATGGTGGTGGCCATCTCCTTGAAGCTTCTTTGCCTTTTTTTCCGACTTTTTTCATCACCGAGGAGGGAGAGGTGCATATGATAATATAATTCCCTGAGCATATGCAGGTGTAGACGCGCCAACTGGCCTGCTGTATAGGTACCTAGCTGTTATCCTTGCCACCGTCTGCGCTAGCTGCAGCGACCGGTAGAGTATGTATGGGCTTTCAAGGGACCAAATACCCATGTTTCCCGGTGGCCAAGTTATTCTAACAGCATCTATCTGCTTTTGTGTTCATGTGGCAAGAT
>Ga0182004_10002350_pt1 | contig 14632 bp, 11 predicted proteins | sample Sormic07211540_1_FD_120479 | JGI IMG/M metagenome (GOLD analysis project Ga0182004, IMG submission 120479) | Endophyte microbial communities from Sorghum bicolor roots, Mead, Nebraska, USA - 072115-40_1 MetaG | ecosystem: Host-associated > Plants > Roots > Unclassified | place: USA: Nebraska...
ACGCTTTCTCCCAGTGGTAAAAATATAAATACGATACTCTGGATAACCTCCCGGGTGAAGTGCTCACCGATATCCGTGCGCTTGCGGATCATTTCCTGATGGCGTTACCAAATATCAACAACCCTCTATATCGTTTATGTACCATGGTAGTGTAGCCTCTTGTGTAAATCTGAGTAACATTAGAGTAGTATATTGTTCTCATCAATGTTAGGATGTAACTCAAAGAGGAAATAGTGCAGCTCTTGTTGGAGTAGCTTTGCACGGTTGTGGGTAATCGGCCTTTTATATATTTGTGTAAATATAACTTGAGCTAACGGTGACATGTCCACATCATCCTCCCTCTTAGTCGTCTTTGAGTCTTCCAATCCAAAGAAAGGAGATAGACCGGCGATATTGAAGCTTGTACTCACACCATAAGTACTTGGAAGATCAATTTCATATGCATTGTCATTGATCTTGCGAGACACTTTGAATGGGCCATCAGCACGGGGATATAACTTGCTCTTGCATTGTACAGGGAAGAGATTCTTGCGTAGATGAACCCAAACCAAGTATCTTTGTTCAAACAACATCTTCTTGTGCCCTTTATTGGCACTCTTCTCGTACAACTTGGTCATCATCTTCTCAATGTTTGCTCCTACACAATCATAAAAGGTTTTTGACAAAATCAGCTCGCTTGCTTGTATCAACGTCCACATGTTACTGCATAGACAAAGGAAGAAGATCGATGGGAACAGTATGTTTGAAACCAAAGACAATCTCAAAAGGACAAAATTTTATGGTTGAATGTACCGCCCTATTATATGCAAATTCCACATGAGGCAAACTTTCTTTCCACAATTTTAGATTCTTATTTAGAACAACTCGCAACAAAGTTGACAGTGTGCAGTTCACAACATTAGTTTTCCCATCAGTTTGAGGATAGCACATTGTCGAAAATAGCAGCCTCATTCCAAGTTTACCCCATAAGGTCTTCCAAAAGTAGTTCAAAAACTTGGTGTCCAAATGAGGCATTTTGGTATGTGGCACTCTATGTAGATGCACAGTTTCTTTGAAAATAATTTAGCAATGTGTGAAGCATCATTACTCTTATGACAGAAAATAAAGTGTGTTATTTTGCTAAAACAATCAACCACAACAAAGAATGAATCCCTCCCTATCTTGGTTTGAGGTAAAGCAAGAACAAAGTCCATAGAGATATCTTCCCATGCTATGCTAGAAATAGGAAGAGGACTGTATAGTCCATGACTTAGCCTTATGGAAAGTTATACAGCGAAGAACATGCCTCTCTACGTCTTTCATCCTTATGTCAAAAGAAGCTATCAGTGAGAAGTTGTTCTATTTTCTTGGTTCCCAAATGGCCCATAAGTCCATCTGCATGAGCTTCCTACACAAGCAAAATGCAAAGACTGCAATGCAAAGTTTATTAGCTTGAAACAAAAATCTATCATGCAAATGAAATTGTTCCCATCTCTTACCACCGCAACACTTGGAAATGGCTCATCAAAATATGAATCAGTCACATAAATCCTTTATACTTTGTAATCCAAGATTTTTAGTATCAAGTTGTGTACACAAAGTATGGCGGTGAGACAAAGCGTCAACAACAACATTGTCCTTTCCTTTCTTATACTTGACAATGTAGGGAAAAGACTCAATGAATTCACACCATTTTGCATATCTCCGATTCAATTTTAGTTGGCTTTTAAGATGTTTCAATGATTCATGGTTTGAGTGTATCACAAATTCTTTAGGCAAAAGGTAATATTGCCAAGTTTTCAAACTCCTTACAAGAGCATATAATTCTTTATCATAAACTGAATAATTCAATGTTGGACCACTTAGCTTTTCACTGAAGTATGTGATAGGCCTTCCTACCTACATGAGCATGCCACCAATCCCTATACCACTTGCATTACATTCAATTTTAAAGGTCTTACCAAAATCTAGAAGTGCAAGAAATAGGGTTGTTGTCAACTTCTTTTTCAATTCTTCAAATGCCTTATCTTGTGCTTCACTCTAGTGGAATGTTACTTCCTTTTTTGTCAACTCATTGATTGGGGCAGCAATGGAACTAAAATATTTCACAAACCAATGATAGAAATCGGCAAGTCCTTGGAAGCTTGTACCTGGATTACATTTTGTGGGGGCTGCCATTCTTGAATATCTTTGATCTTTTTCTCATCCACCTCCATGCCATGAGCTGAAACAACAAAACCAAGAATGACAACCTTGTCTGTGCAAAAGGTGCACTTGGCAAGGTTAGCATACAAACATTCCTTCCTTAAAATAACATGCACATATTTTATATGTTCAATATGTTCATCAAGAGACTTGCTGTAAATTAAGATATCATCAAAGTAAAATACAACAAACTTGCCAATAAAAGTCCTAAGCACATGATTCATCAATCTCATGAAGGTGCTAGGTGCATCTATCAAACCAAAAGGCATCACCAACCATTCATACAACCCAAACTTAGTGTTGAAGTTTATTTTCCATTCATCTCCTTCTCTTATGCGAATTTGATGATAGCCAGTTCTCAAATTATTTTTTGTAAAAATGATAGTACCACTAAGCTCATCAAGCATGTCATCGAGTCGAGGTATGGGATGCCTATGCCATATGTGTCACACCCCAAAATTTTTATTTTGGGACGTGAATGCAAAAAATAAATAAAATAAATGATTTTAATATTTCAGTAAAATTTGCCAACAATAGTTTAGATTTCAATATTTTGTTATTAAAGAACATAGTGCTTTCTAAATATTTTGGAATTAGATTGATGGGCTTTAGTTGATGTAGTGCTTGTCTATTGCTTGAGTTTGGTGTTTTTCTATGTGCTAAGTTGTAAAAACACATTTAGACGTTGCTCGATCTTCAACCTAGAAATTTCTAGACTTTTCTAGGACTTTTTCATGTTTTTTCTAGAGAAAAATCTTTTTTTAGATGCTCTAAAATTTTTTTCATGGCCTCCAAAAACTTTATTTGAATTCACTATCTTCCAATTTATCTCTATGAGTGTTCCTTTAAATTTTTTAATTTTAGAAAACAAAACTCAGAAATTTTAAACTATTTCAGCTTTTTCTAGAATTGTTTTTGAAGTAAAAATGATTTTATAAAATCCCCAAATCAAGAAATTTTGAAAAGTTTTGAAACCTTATATATATACATGCCAATTTTCTCCTCAACGCACTAGTTCCAGAAATACAACCTATTTTGCAAGCCGCCACTCATTTCATCCTTGATCTAAAGCCGAAGTTTTAAAACCTAGCTTCAACGAACTTTCGGCGAAGGTGTGCCGAGCGTTTTCGGTCATATCCGATATTCCCTACAGAAACCGTTACTACCTCGATTCAGCTCGTCGTTCTCTATATGGGTACACTTTTATTTTTTTACGTAACTGTGCCCATTGGTCATTCCCCTAACCTCTCTTCCTTTCCGACGAGGTGCTTATGCTATCTTCTTCGTTTCTCCGACCACCCCGTTGTTCAATGTCTCCCTTTAGCCCTCTCCGCAACCTAGGCCCCACGCTGTGGCCACGTGCCACCTATGTCGTGCCCCGTCAGTCTGTCACGTTCCCACGCAGCTCCATTTGGAGCCGCCAGTACTGCCAAGTGCGCCATGGCTAGGGATGAAAACGGTACGGGTATTTTTCGACCGTATTCGAGACCAAATTCGTTTAGAGGGATTCAGATCAGTTCGTATCCGAGTCCGAATGTTCAACATCCGATACCATATCCGTATCCGAGTACTTAAATCGTATATTTATGATGTCGACATCCAATCGTATCTTATCCGACATAGTTGATATTATTCGTATTCGAATCTGAATTCGACCAAAAATACGAAAACAAATATGATATCGATGATATCCGATCCGTTTTCATCTCTAGCCATGGCCATGGGCTCTGCTGTCCTCGCCGTGGGCCCTAAACGCCTACCTGCGGACTAGCGCCGCTGCGCCGTCGCTGGCCAGCTCCCAGCGCCCCTCTGCCCATGTCATGAATAAATCTAGCGTTCCAAAGTGGGGCCTGCTAAGGTCCGGGCGGACGGACGTAATCCGTGCGCCGATGGCGCAACAATTTTTCCCGCCCACGTTTTTCCCACCCATGTTTCACTCCCGTCGCGCGCGCATGCAGGAATTCTTGTAGTGGACAGCACGCGCCAACAATTCCCAGCAGAGGCATGAAAGAAAGCCAAAATAGCTGACATAAGCAAATATCTCATGTTTCGTCAAGTAGAAAAAATTATAGTGGCTAAACCAGGTATTCTAATTAAAATCCGATTACACCATCGTATTCCTTGCAATAAACTATTCAAACAAGACCCACATGAATATATTTTAATATTTTTTGACAAATATTTTATTTCACAAAAATAAAATATTTTTTGTTAACTATAACAATGTTCTACGTATATAAAATGTTCCATCTTCATAAAACAAATGTTTCGTCTTCATAAAACAAATATTATAAACCAAAGAAAATAATTTTAAAATTTTAAGATAAAAATCTAGATTCATATGAATGACATTATAATATTTATGAAAAATAAAGAGAACAATGATTTATAAAATCTATAAAATATATAGAAATAGATAAATATAAAAAATAGAAAAAATAAGACATAGAAGAAACACAAAAATAATAGAAATAAAATATCCGGAAAATAAAGAGAACATCATGTCAATGTTACTTGAACATTATAAAATATATCATAAAACATCTCAAGGATATTTATGAGTATTTAAAGATAATCATCAAATATAATATTGATACTATTTGAACATCTCAAAATACAATAGAGAACATCATATATAGACTCCCAGCACATCACATACATAATCAAGAACACAAGGACCAAGAAAGCAAAAACATAAAACTAAAAGAAAATGAATTATAGTAAACTAAAGAAGGAAACAAATGAATAAATTAAATATATTGTGTATACTACATTAACATCTAAAACAATGGAAAACATCACATGTATAATACATGAACATCACTAAATATGTTATAGAACATCGTATGTATACTACGTGAACACCACGTAGATATTGCATGAACGTCACAAAAATGTATCACGGAACATCACATGTGTACCACATGACATAAAAAACATAGAACATCATATGTATACTAAGTGAACATTACATGTATACTGTACAAACATCACAAAATACATCATAGAACGTCACATGTATACCACGTGAACATCACAAAAACATCACAGAACATCACATGTATACTACGTGAACATCACAAAAAATAGAACATCATGTGTATATTACATGAACATCACAAAAAATATTATAGAACATGACATTATATACCACGTGAACATCAAAAATATATCATAGAACATTACATTTATACTATATAAAGATAGCATCACATAAAATATAGAAAATAAAGAAATAAACATGAAAAATCATTAACTAAGCTAAAATGGAAAAATAAAAAAATCTACAGAAAATATAAAGACCAAAAAAACCAAAAAGAATTAACACAAAAAATTGAAATAAAATAATTAACATAAGATAAAGAAAATTGAAGCATGAAAATAAAAAGAATAAGAAAAAATAAAGAAAAGCAAAGAAAATAAAAAGAAAAAAATAAACATGAATCAAAGAAAATTAAAAAAGAGACAAGAAATAAACAATAAAAAAATAGAGAGAAAAACCACTTGTAAAAATGAAAAATGAGAAAATAAAAAAACGAAAACAAAAAAGAAAAAGAAAAAGAAAAAAATATAACAAGAAAGGACGAAAAAACACGTAAATAGTTACCTACTGCCGTCCGCACGTGGATGTTTCATCCGACCTGCGCGCTCTGTCGAGCTAGTAGCTTCGTGGGCCGTTCCATCTTTAGCCCGTTTAGAACAGACACGGAACCAGCAGTAAATTAGCGCGGGAAATTATCACACGGGAACTATCGGCACGCTGCTTCTGTCCGAACGTTCGGAGCGGAAGCTTTCCCTTCCAAAGTTCGCCATAGCTTTATCAATGAAAGCCGAAAACGGATCTTTTAAAAAAAACACACAAAATTTACCATAGGTCATTTTCTATGCCACTACTTGCGGTTAGCATAGTACGAAAACAGGATACAACATAGGGACGGGCGAACACGTACCATGATGAATGGCAGAACAGCCGATGGTCAGATGCGCCCGGCAGCAAATGGCGAGCAAGAGCTTACAGAGAAGGAAACTTGCCCCCAACACCTATTAGTAGGCATGAAAACGGTACGGATATTTTCTGACCGTATTTGGGACCGAATTCGTTTAGAGAGGTTCAGATCTATCCGTATCCGAGTCCGAATATTCAACATCTGATACCGTATCCGTATCCGAATACTTAAATCGTATATTTATGATGTTGATATCCAATCGTGTGTTATCCAACATGATTGACATTATCCGTATTCGAATCCGAATCGCACCAGAAATATAAAAACAAATACGATATCAGTGATATCCGTCCGTATCCGATCCGTTTTCATCCCTACCTATTAGCCAATAGCCACCACATAACACTCGTGGCACTATGGTAAAATTGGTTTTTATTTGAGGGGATAACATCAATATCATATACCTGGAGCTGTAGAATACCAAATCAAGGTCGCGTGGTATGGGTTGGCTTGTGCTCACCAAGTATTGAGACAAAAAAGTTATACAATTAATGTCATGTTTCTATTTTTTTCCTTGCATATATAGAAGCAATAATCTGAATTCAGTTCCAGTAGGCTTCTTCATGCTCATAAGAACGCCAGATCTTGGATAAGTGTCTCATTCTCTATGACAGAATATTTCTGTTAACGAAGCATTCATTGGATCATGACGATTCTTTGATTTTATCTTCACTCTGAGATTGCAATAATTCATCCTTGGGTTTTTCTTCATTGTTGGGCACCTATTTTTTTCTCTTTCCCCAGAGGAAAAGGTAGAGCCGGGCGAGAATCATTAACATGCCAAGAATACTACACATGTATGAAATCAAATTTGCATTAGGTGTATAGATCATAACAGCAATCGTCCTCTTTATTTTTTCAGATCCCAAATTTAAAAAGCATTATTGTTTTCCGTTCTCAAAGCCACTGTAATCAAGATGTACTTGCATTAGTTTTTCATATTTCTCGTATGCTTTTCATGATCATGTTTGATAAAAAGAAGAAACATTAACTTCTTACCCAGAGTTTGATAATTATATTACTTTTTGACTTATGCTTGTAAATTTTAAGAATTACTCCCCCCATCGCTTAAAAGAGCCGCTATAGGATTGGTGTTTTTTTTGTTGTTAAGTTTAACTAGGTTTGCAACAAATATTAGAATATTGATGTCTTCATTCAAATTTTATTAAAAAATACACTCAATGGTATATCTAATGATATTAATCATAAATATTAATATTTTCTTATATATATTTGGTCGAAGTCAAAAGTGTTTTAGTTCTGAGGAAATAAGAACGATACTTTTATGAGACCAATGGAGTAGGAAAAAAGTTATAGTGATACCTTCCAACAGACAAATCGTGGCCCAGAAGCACTGAGTCAAGTACAGTGGTGAACAAGACGGATACTGCACAAAACATCGATGGGTAGGTTGGGCCTCGTTGCGTGACGACCCACGAAATCATCACAAATTTGGCAGCAGTGTTGAGTATTGCCAGTACAAAAGAACAAGAGTAGATGTAAGCACTAGCAATGAAGCACTTGGCTAAATACTTCTTTATCCTCAAATATAAGTTGTATAAAAGATTAATAATAGTTATGACATTAAGTTAGTATCGATCAGTAAATACATTATTATGAAATAAATTTTTGTAGTTTATGTATTTGATATATGATAGATGTTAAATATTTCTCTATAATTTTGTGTGAAACCTGTGATATTTACATAAATATTTTTTTAAGCTTTGGTCAATTCATTACTCATCAGATGACAAATCGTAAGAAACAATTACAGATACATCATCAAGGATGGAACTAGTAATTAGTGCAGGCACAACCTAAACACAACAAAACATGAACAGCCCTATTGCCAACTCTACCCAAAAATTTACAAGTAAAATTACTAAAATTCGACGTAGACAAAGACTTAAGCTTGTGGATCAAACCCCCTTCCGGTTGCACATCAAAGAACCGGGACTGCAGAGCTTGCTGAACATTTGAGCGCATCCGTTTCAAGAATGAGGTGACCGATTCCCAAATTGCTCGCTATCACCTTGCAGGCAGGCAATTAATTCCGCATGGAAAGCACTTAGCACACTGTTAACTCTCCCTCGGCCCGTCATCACTACCTCACCAACATGATCACGGATCAGAAATCCCCAACTACCAGTCATAGTCTCCTGAGTGAAAGAAGCATCATCTCACTCTTGGCCCTGATCTCAGTAGCCTAGGTGCTGCTCTTGGCCCTTCCTCTCCTTCTCTCTGGTAAACGGGCCTCGCGTGTGGAGTCGCTGACGGGTGGGACCCACTAGTCAGCGACACCACCTCCTTTCCCTTTTCTTCTTCCGTGAACCGTGGCCGATTGGGACTCCATCTGGGATGGAGATCCTCTTCCCCCTCTGTTTTTCTCGGGATATGCTGGTTGAGAGGTGCCCATAAGAACCCCTGGCACCCCTCGGTGCTTTCTCCTTTCTTCTTGATCTCCGTGAGAAGCCCTAGCCACAGCTAGGGATGAAAACGGATCGGATACGGACGGATATCACCAATATCATATTTGTTTTCATATTTGTGGTCGGATTGAGATTTGAATATGGATAATATGAATCATGTCGCATAAGATATGATTGGATGTCGACATCATAAATATACGATTTAAATATTCGGATACCGATACGGTATCGGATGTTGAATATTCGAACTCAGATACAGACAGATCTAAACCTCTCTAAACGAATTCGGTCTTGAATATGGTCGGAAAATATCTCTAGCGTTTTCATCCCTAGCCACAGCGCCACCAGGTTCAATCTCGCCAAGCCGCCCGCCATCGTTGCCCTTGCCCCTGGTGCTCGAAGACCCTCCGCAAACTACTCACCGAGCTTCAGGTTGAGGTTTCGAACCTCCCTGTGCTTTCCTTCATTTGTTTTTCTCTCTATGTGATGCTTAATTGCTCGTCGAATCTTGTAGGAGCGCCTTCGTCCGCCATCTCTCGTCGCCGGTCCTCTCCAAGCTCTCTTCGCTTTCGTTTTTGCCCTAGGTGAGATTCCCTTGAGCTCCTCTTGCTCCCCATACTCTCGGTTTTGTGTTTGGTGCACCATAGTGCTCAATCCATGAACTCCGGCGAGGTTCCGGCCTATTCCGGCCATGGCGCCACCGTCAGGCTCCTGTGCATCGCCGGCCCTCCTCTCCCATCTCTTCTATTTAATCCGCGCCACTCAACTCTAATCCAACGGTTGTAGTTGAATCATACCCCTTCGATTGAATTTTGCTAAAGAGCTCCTCGAAGATCCAAAGCTCAACCTGCGGTCCAAAGCGCCCCTGTTGAATACGCCAACCACATTTGGAAAATATGATTTCAAAATACGTTTTCATAATTTACAGTTTTGCCACTGAGATGGTTTTGGCCATAAAATATTCATTTTAACTCCGATTTGATCCATTCAAATTGCGTTAGATTCGTAATCATGAGCTCTACATGTTAGTTGTATTGTTTTGCCAGTTTGAAACTTTTTAATTTTGTGACCTTATTTAATTAATTACTTTTCTATAGGAAATATTAGAAAATTGATAACTTCTTCGTTTTAGCTCCGATTTTCATGATCTTTACGTCCGTGTGATCGTAGCGCTGCGTAGAATCATTTTATAAACTTTTCTTACTGTTTTTATACTGTTGGTGTACTGTTCTAATTATAGCCTTGTTTGCTTCGTGTATGTTTGGTTCTGATTGTTTGTGTGTTGATGATTGGTGATCGAATAGATAGTGAACAGTACTTCGGTGATCAAGATAAAAATATTTAAGCAACAAATAATAAAAATGACATTTTAGCCACTTGATTTATCTGTAAGTGATAACCGGGATAATAGTGCAACCATGAGGGCTATAATGGCTCTGGCTTTAGTCAAGTATGAGTAACTTTTCTAGCTCGTTAGCGGTTACCCGTGTCGCGCAATTGGGGGATAGCAGACTGTGGATCCCTATGTGGTAGATCACACGGACTGACTAATGAAACCAAGCGGCCCTAACTTGTTAGACGAACCTTTGAAAGACATCATAGTGATCCCTGTCGACCTCCGTAGGAAGGGGGTTAAGAGACTAGCTACCTTGGGTGATAGGGTAAATCATGACTCATGGGTAAAAATGTGCGACCTCTGCAGAGTGTTTAAAACTAGTATACTAGCCGTGTTCACGGTCACGAGCAGCTTTGGGGATTCGTGCATTAAGGGTGTGATGATTCTAGTTGTGTTAAAATTTCTATTAATTATTTATTGTTCCATGCTCTACATTATTTATGTCATATTGATCATGAGATATGGGATCTATACAATCTAGTTGCTATACTTGTGGAGTTCGACATGAACTCACTCTTGCTATTTCTCCCATACTTCAGGAGGAGTGTTAGGCTTGTGATCAACCGGTCAGTTGGATCCTGTAGAGCAAAGTTAATATCCAAAGTTTAGAGTTGTCTATCCGTTGTTTGCTATCAAAGGTTATCTCTTTTATACTAAGCACATTATATATTTATACATTGTCTTTTGATATTACCCCTTATTTGTAGCTATACGTGGGATTTGACTTCTAAAACTCACATATAGTGCATATCTGATTTTATCCTTAAAATCGGATATTACAAAGTGGTATCAGAGCAATACTGACTGTAGGACGCAAGCCCAGTTAAAACCGGACGTTTTAGCATGCTTCTATCTCTGCTTACTTCTTGCACACCTCTATGGCACATCTACAAACTTGGGTATATCTCTAGGTGGACTATTAATGGTATTTTTTCTATAGCTACCATTTATGATTTGATTTGTTTGGTTTGGCATGTTGAATGGCCGGCTAATGTTCAAATAGGATTACTTGTGCAACAAACTCATAAACACAACAACAACTTGTTATATATTTTGCAAAGAGATGTAGTGGAATACATCTCTTAAGTTAAGGTTATGAGCCGTATCTTTCTGTTATACATGTGTTGCAATCTTGCTTTTATATTTCCTCTTCTGTTTTCATCTTTCTCCATTTACCTCTTTTCCATGGAAAAATCAGTTGCTTTCTATTTTTCAATCAACTACCTCTTTTCTATGGAAAAATTAACACCAATTGCAAAACCAGACTTAAGCTGTCCATGTCATGAATAGGACAGAACAAAAATAAAAAAAACAAGAGGTACTGCACAGGGAAGTGTGGACAGGTGGAGGTAAAGAACTGAAGACCCATTTTGCATAGGGGCAAATGAGAAAAAAAAGGAAAAATAAACAACGGATGGAAAAAGTCTTAATTAATGACTTGTAATGTTGAGGATTGCTAGATTTACCGAGTAAACGATTGTAAGCAAGCTCATGTTCCATTTCAGCTGCCAAGTCGCCTTTTCTCTGTTCATTGCGACCCCCACAACAGCCATTTGGATGCAACCCACGAAGCATGTGGCAACCGTGGACCAGTACTTGTACGGGAACACTTTCAGCATCTGGGCCTGCAGCAATTACAGGACTACATGACGTAAGTTTTCCTAAGGCCTTGTTTAGTTCCGAAAACTGAAAAGTTTTCGGAACTGTAGCACTTTCGTTTGTTTGTGCTAAATATTATCCAATTATAGACTAACTAGGCCTAAAAGATTTGTCTCGTGATTTACAGTCAAACTGTGTGATTAGTTTTTATTTTCGTCTATATTTAATGCTTCATGCATGAGCCGCAAGATTCGATGTGATAGGGAATCTTGAAAACTTTTTGGATTTCGGGGTGAACTAAATAAGACCTAAAATGTTTCTCCTGTTCAATAAATGATGATCAGCGGAGAGTTCACATCAAAGCATCGCTTTAATTCTTCACAATTTAATATCCATGTACCATTCTGTCTGACAGCAGGAACATGAAAAGAGCAGACAGAAAGAGACCGCATGCGTGGGCTACACACACCCCTATGGATTTCTGCGCAATAAATCTATGGGTGTTTGCATTATATACATGGTACCTGCACTGTGTACCAGACGGCCAGGCTCAAGCAGCTGACGATGAGCAAGACGGTTCCACGCATATGGTGTTGCCCAAACGCTGATCCAGATTGCTTGGGATGGTAGCTATAACATCCCGAAATTTCTATTTCGGGTTGTTATTAGAAAATACTAAATAAAATGAATGGTTTCAATATATGGATAAAATTTGTCAACAATAGTATAGATTTCTATATATTTTTATCAAAGAAAAATGGTGTTTTTCAAATGCTTTGGAATTAATTAGACGAGCTTTAGTTGATGTGATGCTTGTTTGTTACTTGAGTTATGTGTTTTTGAGTGTGCTAGATTTTAAAAACACGTCTAGACACCATCTGTTCCTTTGCGAGAATTTTTCAGACTTTTCCGGATCTTTTTCTTATTTTTCCTTGAGCAAAAATCTAATTATCGGACGCTCTAAAATATTTTTTTATGAACTCGAAAAACTATCTCCGTTCATAATCTCCTAATCTATCTCTACTAGATTTTATTGAATTTTCGGAATTTTGAAAATATTTTTTTTACAGATTCAAAATGATTTCAGCTTTTTCTAGAATTATTTTGGAACTAAAAATAATTTATTTAAAATCCCGAAATTAATAATTTTCGAAGCTTCTCCAAACCCTAGACCTATATATATGCCGGCGTAGCCCTCGACGCGCTGATTCCAGAAGTACGATCGCTTTTTCGAGCCGCCTCTCGTAGCCCCGCAGATCGGACGCTGAAGTTTCGGATCTCACTTCCGGCGAACTTCTCCGATGAAAGTTCGGCGAGCTTTTCCGGCCGTCTCAGTCGTCCCCTGCGAAAACCGTCACCATACCGAGGTTCGTATCGATCTCCTCTACACCGGCACGCTATTTGTTTGACTAATCCATTCTCGTTCATCGTATCCTAATATTTGTTTGTCTAACTCCGGCGAACCTCCATGGACGTCATCTTATCCTTCGTTCCAGCCACTGCGATCATGTACGACGACATCGCCGACCCTGCGCCCCACGCCACAGCCCCGCAGCACCCCGGCTCGCGCCCTTTGGCATGCCGCTGCGAGCAGGCAGCAGTAGCCGCCTCCCTGCTCCGTGCAGTGCGTGCGGGCAGGCCACCCTGCACGGCCCGAGCAGGCTGGCCTAGCACCGCCGTAGCCGGGAGCCGCCGTGCTGGCCGGCTGGCCCCACGGCTGAGGCTGAGCCCCTCCCTCCCCTCGCTCGAGCTTGAGCAGCAGGAAGCCCCAACCATGGTTGCGTACGTGAGGATGGTGGATAGAGGTTGAAGACAAAGTAATTACAGAATCGCCATTCATTCTTTTAATCTGCACTGATTAATCGTTTTAGCTCCGTTTCAAGTCATTTAAGTTGCGTTAGATTTATATCATCGTGTTCTATGCAGTAGCGCAAACAATTATTATGTGACTCGTCTATGAATTCATAAATTTAAATATATTTTTGTTTAATATTTATTTAAGAACTTTCTAATTAAAAGCCACTTAGGGTTGTAATTCGGTTCTCGTTGCATAGCGACCGTGTCTGCGCGAACTATGTGTTTCCAACAATGTTTACCATGCCACATGTTTATCAAATTAATCTTATTAATTTGATTAATAATTACACAAATTTTTTTCTAAATAAAAATAATATAGGACAATATCAATTTTCTTTTAATAATTGCTTGTCAACATAAATATGTATTATTAATTATAATTTGCTAGTTTAAGCATGATTTATATGAAGTCGGTCTAGATGCAATTTAATTAATACTTATGCAATGTCTTTCTTTTTCATTAAAAAGCAACTTAGGTCTATAATCTTGGCCATTTGTAAATAATTGTTAGCTTGATTAATATTAACTTAAATATTTCTTAATTATAATTGGTTTAGTTAAATATGAAGCATGTGATTAATTTATTTAATATCTATCTAATGGCTTTTGGATTAAAAGCGAGTTAGTTATATAGTTTAGTCTTTAAATAAAGAATGTTAATATAATTAATATCAACCTAAATGAATTTTCAATTATGACTTGCTCAGATTAACTTTAAAAATAAATAGTGATTCTAATTAAGTTGCTCTCACTCGTTTTATATTCTCTAAGATATAAATGCTAAAATAGTTTAAATAATTTCTATAATTATTTATAAATAGAGTATTACTAGAACTATACTTCGTCTTTTATAATTATAATTTGTTTAATTCCACTTTTTGAGTTATTTCTCTAAAAAGTCTATCACCTCTTTTCATCAAATAAAATAGATCAAGCGGATAGTTGATCTTCTTCGTTGCACTTCGAACCTCGAAAGTCGTGTCCATTTAACTATAGCTCCGTTCTCAATCGTTCTGAGCAGATATACACTGGGAATCAAGGCAAGTGCAGACACCCTTTGATCATATTGTACCTATGAACTTTAAATACATTTACTTTCCACTGCATGTGTCTTAATACTGCAAACCCTAAGGACATGACTAGCCCTCTACTATATTCCT
>Ga0182004_10002351_pt1 | contig 14631 bp, 8 predicted proteins | sample Sormic07211540_1_FD_120479 | JGI IMG/M metagenome (GOLD analysis project Ga0182004, IMG submission 120479) | Endophyte microbial communities from Sorghum bicolor roots, Mead, Nebraska, USA - 072115-40_1 MetaG | ecosystem: Host-associated > Plants > Roots > Unclassified | place: USA: Nebraska...
ATAAAAAGCTTGTCCGTGTCTTGCGTCACCATCGAGTTCGTAGTTTGCGCACCGTCTACCGATAAACTACTACCGTGGGTATACCCCAAGGTAGACTGCCGACCAGCTTTCGTCGACACTGGTTGGAGCCTGGCTCCAGAGGCTGGCCTAGAAACCAAACAACATATGTCTACCCCAACCAAACCAAAAGTCAGCTTGAGAGCCCAACCAAACACACCCTTTGTGGCCGGCTGTGGCCAGAGCAAGGGTGCCAACCATTGGGTGATGGATGGCGATGACCTGGACATGGTTTGGTTGTGGCCACAATGTAGATCTTATTTTTTTAGTACATGCTGATCTACGATGCTGTAAAAATAGTTTTCTTGTATGTGGATTATGGGCATTGATTTATTCTTAGTACTTGTAGGATTGTCCGAGGCGGATTTTGGACAAACATGAGTCATGGGAGTGGATGATGGTGCTGATTTGGAAGACTAGAGTTTTCCCATGACACAAAGAGGCCTAGGAAATTGAGAGATGCCTACTGAAGTTCAAGCAGGTGATGTGCCCGTGCAACCATGTGAATATATCTGAGCATTTTGCGGACCGGGCCTGGTTCTGGTGGAACAAAAAAAGCCCCGTTATTTTAGGCCAAAAAAGTCCCATCCATAACCGTCCAACTAGGCAAGTTGGGCCTTATTTTTCGGGTTAGGCTTGAGCTAGATCTAGGCCTAGGTGGGATTACTTATGCATTTTATAGTGTAAAATAGCTAAAAATAGTATTTCGAACCAAGTTTAGACTAAAATTTTTTTAGATAGCGAGATCTGTGCCTAGGCCCTATCCAGTAAGGTCCGTGGGTAGACTAAAACTCGTTGAGCTCGGGCCTTGAGTCCACGGGCCGAGCTAAATTTGCTCAGGTATGCACGTGAAAGTGCACTTGGGCGGGAGAGCCTAACGGCCGACTGTAGACGAACGGGAAAGGATGTCAGCGAACTACGGCTTGCTGATCCTGGTTGGGTGAAATTGGGCAGCCTGCTATGCCTACTCGGCGTGACTGGCCTACATGCTGTGCCTGGCGGCCGGCTAGGAGGTTCGCCGGCTGCTGCAGGTTGTGGATCAATAGGACTGTGAAGAGAAGCGGCAGTGAGTTGGTGACCTAGATGTTAAGATGGCAATAGGTACGTAACTGATAGGGAAAGGTCACCCTTACTCGTAGCTATGAAGTCAAAATTTTATCCGTCGGGTTATTTGTACCATATATAAGTAGAAAAATGCTCACATACATGTATCCACAGATGGATAATATATACCTGACAGCATACCCAAGAATTACATATAAATGTTAGACATTCACATGAAAAATAAATCATTCCAAGCCTCTACCAAGTTAAAAACTAACATTCATATAATGACATCAAATTCATATATATACTAGGAGGGTTTAGTTAAATTTAGATAAAATTTATAAGCTAGATGGGCTAAAATGACAAGGGTGGTTGGTTATTTTGAGAGTCTTTTTTACCCGTAGGTAGGTGGGTATGGATAGTATACACCCACACCCGTACCCGCCATACCGGATGGATATATGATTTTGCTCAATAACATATCTATAGGTAGAAAATTCATTTCCTACCTGCCTCTTTATTGGGTAAAATCCATCGGATAATTGTCATCTTCACCTAGATACGACGGGGTTGTGACCTCGCGACAGGAAAAAAACCGGAGCACGAAAAAGGGTGTGGGACCAAGATTTAGATTTTTTTAAAAGATAAATATGAGGTGCTCTTGGCATTCTTTTTTCTACCAATACCTATTTGGGAGTATGAAAACATGGGGTTTTGATGAGGAAAACATGAGGCATTCTTGGAGATGCTTGCCACTAATTGTTATATCGTACCTCTTAATTGTTATCTTAAAAATCCATAAGTTTTGCCTATGAAGTTGGATAAAAGTAAACTTTACATTAAAATTATAGAGCTCAATGAAATTTATAACTTTATAATTGATATAAATTCCAGTTTATACTATTTAGTGTGAAAAAATATTATTTTTAAATTCTTAGAATTTTAATTTCCATATTAGAATTTTAAAATGACCTCAAATGTCGTTATCGTCAAAGCTTATCAACTATAAGATTATATTACAACTTTTATATACAACTATATTGAAAAAACGCAGAGGTGCGCTTCTTTTTTTAAAAAAAAATCTGCAGGGATATGCTTCTAGTATTGAGTAAGGCCTTGGTTTTTTACTCAAAAAATAAAAACTTTTTAAGATTCCTCGTCACATAAAAAAACTAAAAACTTTTTAAGATTCCTCGTCACATCGAATCTTGCGATATATGCATGAAGCATTAAATATAGTCGAAAACAAAAACTAATTGCACAGTTTGTCTATAAATCGCGAGATGAATCTTTTGAGTCTAGTTAGTTCATTAAACAATAATTGCCAAATAAAACAATAGTGGTAGAGAACCCAAACCAAAAAAAAATTCGAAAGGCCTAAGTTTTTCTACATTGTAAGAAGTTTCTCATGAAAAAGTAAACTTTGTTTAGTTCACTATAAAAACCAAAAAAATTTCAACATTCCCCATCACATCGAATCTTGCGGCATATGTATAGAGCATTAAATCTATCCCTAATACTAAAGAGGCAAAATTTCAGCCTTTTTTTCATCTAGATTTTATTTTCGTCTGGCCTTCCTAGCTTCTTATATGGACCGGTGGAGATTGGTTAAAAATTTGCTTTCGAATCCAACAAGAATCGGAGCAAACAGAGATGAAAAAAACTAGAGTTCTGGTGCAGTACGTGGATCTTTTTCGTGTTCCATTAGAATTCAGAATCAAAAATAGAAAGCGAGATCAGAGAACTAAATCAAGACCATCACGATTTAAATCGAGACCAAAATACTCCTTCCCAAACCAGATGTGGATTCCAGATCCAGACTGAGTCCAAAACAAATTCACATACCAAATCAAGTCCTTGGCCTACCCATGTCCGAATACGATACAAACACGAAACATGTGAGAACAAAAGAAATTCTAGAAAAAGTGCATCCAGCTGCTTTCAATAACATAAAAAAGAATTATACAATCAGTTATAGATCACAGGTCCATTTCACAAATCATAGCACACAATCACGAGCCCCTATACAGAATCTCAGATCTCACAAATAGCAAATCAATATGCACCTAATTCCTACCTTCGTGACTACTTCAGACCGTGAAAAGAGAGAGATGTTGCCTTCCTAGCCTCCAGACTGCAGACCGAGCAAGGAGTTTGCGCGCGACTGCAGGACTGGAGGATTGGGGCTAACAAATACGCTCAAGCATTTGCTATTTTGGGAGCGGTAGAGAGGGAGTGCAGAGATGCAGGAGGGAGTCACGCACAGGACCAGGGAGCAGGGGGCAAGAAGATGTGAGATGGAGTGGGCGGCGGGTGTGAGGCGGAGATGAAGACTGAAGGAGCGACGGAGCTATTAGGTTTTCCTATTTATATGTGGCATTCTTACATGGGCTTTGCTGGGCGGATGGGCTGACAAAATAAGTTTGAAGCTATAAGCGGGGATGTGGGGAAATGGGGACGGGCCCCGCCAAATCCAACGAAGAATGATTTTCCCGCGTTTAGTCCGCCGTGGGGTGAATTTTATCCTATTCCTGTCCTCTAATAGGGGAATTTTCTGTGAGGAATCGGAGATTGGGTCTCCATTGACATCTTGAGTCACATGGGCGAGCGAGCGAATGAGCAGCTTTGTAAGCGAGCAGTAGACGTGTCTGTTCGTACGCCATGGACATGTGTGCTCCTTTATTAATGGTATTGAAGAAACGTGACACACATACATGGGCTAGGGCGCGAAGGCCCAATATTTACCAACCGGCCAAGGCCAACCCAAGATTTATGCTGTAATAATCAAGAGAAAAATAAGATTTCTATCTTCTATTTTGTTCAAAAAATATTCATTATGCTACAAAATTATAATAGAGGAAAATAAATATTTAAAATAATATATATCTATATACCTCTGTATAACTAATTTTAAATAGCTAAAATTTATGCTCATTCTTTTGGTACGACCCTCTCTTAATAACTACTTAAACCACTCTGTCGGATCGACGGTACTATTGAAGGAAAGCTGTGTAAAAAATACTAAAAAGGAAGCATAACTAAAACAAAATTCAAACTCAAACGTCATGGATAGAATATTAACTCTATGTCACTTCAAATCTTTCTTACGATCACAAATATAACACGAGCAATCAAAATTGGCCATAAATCAGATAATAAACTGAATCAAATATAAAAAAACTGAGGCCACCGATGCACGGGCAACACAAGGCCACCGAGCCACAAGGGCACTGAGCTATAGCCACCGAGGTGCCTAGGCTTAGATGCACTAAGAGCACTCACAATGTAGACTCTACCATAGAATCTGAAGTTATTTATTATCTCGAATAATGTAGACTTAGAGTCTAAATAAGACTCTAAGTCTTATTTTTTCTACCTCTTTCTTCAATAAATATGTTGCCACATCAGCAAAGTATTATAAATAATATGTAATTAATTGTCTTAGACTCTGTGATAGAGTCTTGCATTGTGAGTGCTCTAAGAAGCCTAGACGCTAGAGACGCCTACAGACGAAGCCTGGTCAAGGGGTACATAAGTTAGAGTAGCATGTCTTGGCAAAGTATGAAGTTTAATACCAAGATGAATTCAAAAGCATGTTGATTACAGAGCAAATCATAATTTTTCCGAGTATAAATAAAAATAAAAACTAATTGCACAGTTTGTCTGTAAATCGCGAGACGAATCTTTTAATTCTAGTTACTTTATGATTAGACAATGTTTGTCAAATAAAAACGAAAGTGTATGTTGAAATCCAAAAAAGTTTTGGATCTAAACAAGGCCTAAATAAGGCCAAAAACATCTAATCTAGCTCAAAAAAAATATTAAAGAAAACAACCACAGCACATCGGACCCACTATGTCGCCGCCAATAACCAATCCCGGACCCGGAGACTCCGAGTCAATCGTGAATGTCAAGAACAACTCTTCAACAATAATGGAAGGATAACAAAAATAAATGAATGAACAAGGAAGGGGAAAGTAAAGAGGCGGTTTGTCATTGAAGACTTCCCGAAACCCAAACTAACCCTTCCAATTCCAATCCAAGGGTGCGAGGAGAGCTGCTAGCCGCCGCCGCCGCCGCCACCGCCGCAGCCGCCATGTCGGGAGGAATCGCGCGCGGCCGCCTCGCCGAGGAGCGTAAGGCTTGGCGCAAGAACCACCCCCACGTCCGTGCTTGACTTTCGATCCCTTCTCCCTTTGTCTCTATCTCTCGTGCCGCCGCCCGATTCAAGTCTCGATCTGATCTCCTTCATCTTCTGCAGGGTTTCGTGGCGAGGCCGGAGACGCTAGCCGACGGGTCGGCGAACCTCATGGTCTGGAACTGTACCATCCCCGGCAAGCAGGGGGTAAGCCCCGGTAACACCCGTCGGATTCGATTTGACGTATAATTGTAATCATGCCCGATAGGATTTTTAGGGAAACACCTCTCCCCTGTGCTAAATAAATACGTTGTGATCGATGTGTGCATCAACCCCCCTTGTGCAGCTTTGCTCCATGATGAATTTTAATTATTTTATTTTGTTTTCCCAGCACATGGTCTATGGTTTTTATTATTTCTGGACTAGTGCACTGTACTGCTTATTGAATACCTAAGCATTTCTGTATTAGGAACTGTGTGTTCTACTTCTTCTTTTGATGTACTACAGGCTAAAAGAATCACTAAGACTTTGCTCACACGATTTGCCTTTTAAGCGTTTCATTATCGTTTTGAAGTTGGAACCCATGGTAGAAAGTTGGAAAATCATGTTCAGTATGTATTTCTTTTTGTCCCAGTGATTCATGTCAATAGATTTAGAATACCAGTGTGTTGTAGGAATTGAGAATTATATTATATGCCACCTCCACCACTCCACCAACATGTAGTCACATTCGCATGCTGTTTTGTAGTGGTTTCTAGCTCCATAACTCCGTGATATTCTTTTCATCCCCTGTTCCTTGCAAAATGTTTGTTTGTTCCTATTTTGTAGCATGTATGTATCTGTACTGTTTGTAAACAATCTCGAAACTTTGATCTACAGTGTCTTTTACTGATTACTTCCCAGCACTCTAGAATATTGTCAGGTCCAATGTCCATTGTTTTTTATTACTTTCGAACCTTAAATTCCTTTGTTTGTAACTATCCTCTCTTCTATGCAGACTGATTGGGAAAGTGGGTACTACCCACTTACCCTTCATTTCAGTGAAGACTACCCAAGCAAGCCTCCCAAATGCAAGTTCCCACAGGGTTTTTTCCACCCAAATGTTTATCCTTCAGGAACAGTCTGCCTCTCAATTCTCAATGAGGATAGCGTAAGTGTTCATCAAACTGTACTTCACAGGCTTTGCCTAGCATTTTGTCTGCTGAGAATTTTTCATTTCTCATTGTACAATTTCAGGGTTGGAGACCTGCTATCACTGTTAAGCAGATTCTAGTTGGAATACAGGACTTGCTTGATCAGCCCAATCCTGCTGATCCTGCTCAGACTGATGGTTATCACCTATTCATCCAGGTTAGGAAGAATTAGTGATCATTCTGCTATTTGTTTTTTCTTTCTTTCTCTCGAGATTAATCAGCTTTTCTTTCCACCAAAAAAATGCAGGATCCAGCAGAATACAAGCGACGTGTCCGTCTGCAGGCCAAGCAATATCCTGCTCTGGTCTGAGGATGTTGGCATACTGAGAGATCCATGATCCATCCTGCACATCCACATAGTAGTCGCAACATGTTAAAATTATTATGGTCTCGTTTTGGATTTGACAAGATATAAGTTGTCTGGAGGATTGCCCAGTGTAAACCTGAACCTTTTATGATGTGTGGGGGGTCCGGTATTGGAAGCAAAAACCGATTCGTTTACTGCTGTAAGTGCTGCAGCCACTGATATTATGTCTACTTAACTTAAACTATTTGGTGTGTTGGTAGTCTATCTTGAAGACAAATGTTATGTCTGTTATCAAAGAAGGTTATCTAATGTTTTCAAAAAGGGCTATCTGCAGCCACTGTTGTCTGTTGAGTTGTACCTTGGTAAGAACATGTTATTTGGTGATTACATAGAGGCGATATATAGCATGTACAAATCTACAATATATATGGCTAGGACATGTACACAAGACACAATACAGAAACGACACCAAGGCTTTGTTTAGTTCACCTCCAAAAACCAAAAAGTTTTTAAGATTTCCTATTACATCGAATCTTGTAGCACTTGCATGAAGCATTAAATATAGACGAAAACAAAAACTAATTACACAGTTTAGCTGTAAATCGTGGGATAAATCTTTTGACTCTAGTTAGTCCATAATTGAATAATATTTATCATAAACAAACAAAATGCTACAGTAGCAAAATTAAAAAAAATCGCATCTGATATCGGCTCATTTCGATCGGGCGTGAAGCACCATGATGTAGGACCAGCTGAATGAAAACAAAAACAATAAAGCCAACTTTTCTTACATCCATTTGCTTCTCACTGCAGCTATACACGGGGGTGCAAAATTGAGCACCCTTGCAAGGAGTTGCATCTTATGGTCCTCTCATTATCCTTTAGTCTAAGGCCTGCTCTAAGGCTGATTGTACCCCACATTGGCTCGACCGTGGCCCAAGTATTTAACAACTGTCACATTATCCTGGAATTCCCATTATCCTGTAGTCTGGTAGTATAGGTATTGCACCCAAGAATCTTTTTCTGCTCCCCAGTAGCACTCTCGAAATTACAACGCTGCAGCCTGCTCTTTTTTTTTTCTTTTTAAACGCAATGGCAGAAGCTCTGTTTTTAAATTAAGAAGTGTAAACAAATTAATAGGGCCAATGCCTTCAAAAAAATTACATGATGCCTCCTACGATATTACTCGCTACATATGCTAAAGCCCTTTTTTCTTTGCTCGATATCCTCTAAGACCTGGTTATAGCCCAGATTGGCTCCACAGTGGCCCAAGTATTCAACAACTTCTTATTCTAAAAAAAAGTATTCAACAACTTCTTTTATTAACCGATTGGCAGATGCATTGTCCTATATTTGATCAAGTTTAGAAAAAAACAGAATAGTAGCTATGACATCAAATCAGAATAATTAGATATGGTTATGAGTAGTTTCATAACTTATCTTAGTGATAAGCTTCTTCACAAGTTTGATCAAATTTAATATAGTTTAACTTAAAGCCAAACTTAGATTCCTTGGTCCTATTCACTTAGGGTTATCTGTCGAATTGTCAGTCATTCAGCAATATTTTTCTCTCACAACAAATCAATGAACAGTAATTTCGACCATATCTTTCCAAACAAGCGAACAGACTCTTATATTTATGACATGATGCGTCGTTGCCTTTATAGACGGTACATCCACAACCTTTGGAAATTCGTGCACCTGTCATCTACTCCCTCCGTCCACGAAAGAATCAATTTCTAGGATCTGTGCCAGTCAAACTTTTTAAAGTTTGACTAACTTTATAGAAAAGAGTAACAACATCTCTAATATAAAATACACATTATATGAAAATATATTCTATGATGAATCTAATAATACTAATTTGATACTATAAATCTTAGCATTTTTTTTTAGAAATTTGGTCAAAGTTTAAAAAATTTGACTTAGGACAACTCTAGAATTTGACTCTTTCGTGGACGGAGGGAGTATATCCATAAACCGCCCAACCATGACAGTTGACGGGTTTAAAATTTTGACATTAAAAATTCTCATCTTGCTTTTGAAAGTATATAACAGCTCAATTTTACAAGAACAACGCTCGCGTCAAACCCTCTGCTCCTCATGGACGGGGGCAACGCGCAACAGCTAGCACAAACACGTGCTAATTCTTCAAGCGCAAATGTGTAATGAAACTACGAACGAAAGCACGTGCTAACTCTACGATTGTCGAAATAAAACTACGAAAGCAGAGCAGAGCGTTGGCAGCCCCTGCAGCTTCAGTTGCAAATCGACGTGATCTGCTGCGCTCTCAGGAGAAGTTGACGCGGGCCTGGTACGTGAGCCCCAGGCCCCAGTTCGCCGGCGCGACGTTGGTGGCGACGATGGTCTGCCGGGTGGTGTAGGAGGTGACCTTGAAGCTGAGCGCCTTGCCGCCGAGCTGCGCGAACGCCTGGTACGCGGCGCCCCAGTTGTGGGTCATCCGTATCCACGCGCAGGACGACGTGCCGCTCTTCACCCACATCTCGACGACGTCGCCGGCGCCGCCGACGTTCATCACGTACGCCAGCAGCCAGTAAGGGTTCCCCTGGAGCGCGAACCGGAGGCCGCCCCTGCGCACGCAGGGCACGCGGCGGTACATGACGGGCACGATCCCGGCGCGCCACTGCGCCATCTTCATGAAGGCCGGCTTGGAGAGGTCGAAGTGGGTGCGCGGCGGGTTGCACCACCCGCCGTTGTTGGTGTCCTGCGCCCAGTTGGGCGGGCACAGGTTGGTGGCCGTCACCGTGATCGACGGCGAGCCGGCGTAGCACCACGGGGAACCCGTGCACCGGATCTGGTAGCACGTCCCGCAACCGTGCCCGTCCTTGAACAGCGTCGTGCTCAGCGCCGCCGTGTCCGTGCCGTACCCGGTCGCGTACAGGTTGCCATATCCGCACGCCCCACCTGTAGGAAGACGTCGCACGGGGTTGCCCGTAAGAGAAATGAGAAATGCCAAGAGGGAACGAGCGTGGCAGTGCAATGCCGGCGGCGATGGTGAGCAACGTACCCATGGTCTCCGCTGCGGTCTCGTCGCCGTAGAAGGTGGCGTGCGCCGGAGTCCACTGCATCGCCGTGAACCTCGCGTTCGCCGTGGTGGCCGCACATAGCAAAGCCAAGAAGATGATGACGAGGGCCAAGAAGGCCGTGCCTGTGGAGGGAGAAGCCATTGCTGCTACTTTTCGCTCGTGGTGTTCGTACCTTTGGTTAAGGCAGTTGATCGAGCTCTGCAGACAATGCAAGGGTGCAAGTGTATTTATAGCTTGCGTTGGATCAATTAGAGAGGAATCCGGTGATGATTGGGACCAACACATTGTTCACGACCACCTCCCGCAAGTCGGCAACGACGTGCACGCACACCGGCGAGCCATGGAGATCGGTACGGTTTACCGGCCATACGTGCGGGCAAGAAACAGGGCTGTACCCTTATATTCTATCGGTTTTTGCCGGTACGGCTGATTAGATATTGCAGGTGTGTCTTCTGACTGAAATTTCTAATGTGTTTCGTCCTTTTAGATTGGGGAGAATGTGTTTTTCGTGTGTTTGGTTGACATTTGGTTCGGAATCTGGGGTTCTTGAGAAGCCCCATAGGGAAAAAGAATTCCATTTCATAAAAAAAAAAGGTATTGGAGGCAATGTAGCATAATTCAGTTGCAAGGTATTATAAATATGGATATGGTGTTGATGCCGGCCGATAAGGTCTTGACTCTTGAGGATAATTTGATCTTTTATTACTAGCTTGGTGCTGATAAATGGTCAACCCATGTTGTGTCGTGCCTTCTTTTACTGAGGGGGGCAATGATGTGTCGTGTGGTGCTTCTTTGTTATGCAGGATGTATTGATGCCACAATCCAATCGTCTGGTGTAGGGTTTGTTTTTTTCCTTGTCTTTAGTTGTTAGCTTATAGGAGTAGTTGTCTTTGTTATTGAGTCACATTGCTCTGTTGTACTCCCTCCATTCCAAATTGTAAGTCATTCCAAAAATTTTGGAGAGTCAAAGCATTTTCACGTTTGACCAAAATTATAGAGAAAAATATTAAGATTTGTAACGTAAAGTGAATATACTATAAAAATATAATTAAGAAAGAATCTAATGATACTTAGTTAGTGCCATAATAATTATTATTTTATAATATAAATTTGGTTAAACTTAGAAAAGTTTGACTCTTCAAGATTTTTGGAATGACTTACAATTTGGGATGGAGGGACTATTTTTGTTGTTTTACCTCATTTTGATTTATCTTTTTTAATATAATCGGTAGGTCTCCGATATTAAAAAAAAAACAATGTCCCCGTAGATGGTTTCATAATTCATCCCAATAACTTTGCGTTAGCCGAACATGAAGGCCGGTGTGCCCCTGCGGTGCCCGGTGCTGCGGTGCATTCTAATCAACACTGCTGCCATGAAGCAAGAACAAGCAAGGAATTTTATTGTGCACAACTGTAAACAGACTCTCGTCTCTTCGCTTGACTGAAAAAATTATGGTTGAAAGTACTGTTTATTGATTTGTTGTGAGAGAAAAATATTATTGAATGACTGAATGATTCAACAGATAAGCTCAAGCGAACAAATTAGGATAGTCGATTATTTCAGACCATTCGAATCGTTTTTGCAGTAGAAAACTCAGGATTGATGATGACTAACATAAGGTTTGTTTGGTTGTAGGGACTAAAATTTAACAGGTGTCACATTAGATGTCATATGAAGTGTCCTATGGGGTATTCGGATACTAATAAAAAATAAATTACAGATTCTGTCACTACTCTGCGAGACGAATTTATTAAGCACAATTAATCTCTCTTTAACACATATGTTATTGTAGCAATTAGTGTCTAATCATGAATTAATTAGGCTTAAAAAAGTCTCGCAAATTAGTTTCTAGCTATATTTTTAGTTTGTAAATAGATTATATTTAATACTTTATGCATATGTCTAAACATTCGATGTGATAAAGACTAAAGTTTAGTATTGGCAACCAAACACCGCCTTAGAATGATCCGTGAACTGTTTATGCGACTGTAATTGTTCCCTTCTCTCGGTGCCGAGCTTGAGATGAGTCATGAAGATCTGATCTTAGAAAACCATCACAGAAGGCAGAGGCGGTAATTAATGTTACGAATTTCTCTATAAACTTAGCTAAACTTAAGATATTTTGACTTGAGACAAAACTAAACCATCAAATCTTTTCGAGATGGAGAAAGTATTGAAAGTTGCCACCAGTATCATTGTGAGCTCCGCCACTGTACCGAGGCGATGACAATGTCTCAGAAACAGAAAGAGCAGACGAGGATCAAAATTCCCTAATGAAAAACACAAGTCAATAAACACGAAAAATCGCCCAAACAAAGGGGATCGGACATAGTTTACACACACTAGCCATGGTATCGCACCCAAATCTGAAAAACTGAATCGTCCTCCTAACCAGAGTACGAGATGGCTGGTAGCCTCCAGCAGCTACCCTCCATATAAATCCGGCTTGAGACGGGGCCGGCTCCGCTCATAGAAGCGTCACATAATCTCACTCGGAGGCACGTACGTTTACCAACGCGACATCTGCTGCATCGGGGGCGCAGACATGGTGTTCAACGTGCCGTCCCTCTTGTCCATCTCCACCTTGTGCTGCGTCTGATGTTTGCATGGCAATGTATGCCAAGATTGTGAGTGTTACATAATCAAGAAGGGGATTACCTGAATACCTAAGCTGAGCTGACATGGATGGAAAGTGGGCGTGCAAATTACCTGCATGCACGAGCAAACCCTGCAGAAAGAACAGAGCAGCACAAGTAAGATTAGCAAGGCTGTGGTACGGTGCCAGTTTTAAAGATGCGAAGATGGATTAGAGTCGTCAGAGCCTGGGGCGGCGGATCGAGCGAGAGTCAGGCTTACGTCCAGTAGACCAGGTTGGACATGCAGGAGATGACGTGCGCCACCTCCGAGAGCTCGCTGTTGCCGACGATGCAGGCGACGAGGGAGCAGATGCAGGCCAGCTGCTGCAGGAAGAACATGAAGGCCTGCAATGCAACGATCGACGGGGAAGATGAGTGTCACTGGATGGACAGGCCGGCCTGCTGCGATTATCATCAGAAATCAAATCATCAGGAAGGCGAATCGAATGGAAGCTGCTACGCACGATGATGCAGTTGTCGCACTGCGTCGTCTGGATGTTGAACTCGTCCTGCAGCAGGAATCGGGTGGAAGCAACCGAGTTGCCGAAGCAGCAGAACACCTGACCACAACGGAGCGTGATCAGCAACAGAAACAGCGATAGCAATAGCGGTATGGGTGTCAGGTGAGGCAGGCGTCACACCTCGGTCGCAAGGCATACTTCCGGGCACTGGCTCTCGCCGCACTTGCCGCTGCACGGCATGTACCCAGCGCAGCACACGTACCTGGACATGTCATTGTACAGGGCGCGTCGGCGCAGCATGTAGGAAACGCACGGGCCGCTGGTCGCCAACAGGAAGGGGAGGAGAAAAACAAAGATATGTTACAAGATCCTGAGGAAGCAAGCAAGCAAGCAGAAGTTGAGAAATCAGAGGACGAGCTCCCTCCCACACTCACGACTCACCACCACAGCGACAGGCAGCACCCTGCAGAGGAGCAAAGGGAGAAAATCGCATCAGTTCCTCTATCACACGAGACCACAGCCAGAAGGCCGGCCAAGATGATGGTGCAGAAAATTAGGGAAGGAGAAAGAGGTACGCACAGGGGAGGTCCGCGGCGACGGCGTTGGTGAGGTCGGTGTGCCAGACGTTGCGGTAGCTCTGCCGCAGCTCCATCTTCTCCAGCATCGCCTGCGACTGCGCCCCCGCCATCTCGCCGCTCCGATCTTGCTGCGCCGGCGACCGCAAGCTACTATAGCAGTGGGAGGAGCTCTGGCAGTCCACGGCGCACGCCCAGGAACGGCTGCTTTAATGGTCGGGTGCGCGTCGCATTTCCTCTTGCGTAACGCCCCGGGCCGGCATGGCTAGCTTTCGTTGGAAGTTTTGACGGGTCCAACGTGCGCGACGACCCCTTGGTAGTGGAGACTTGTCAATTGTCATGCTGTGGATGGAGCAGGCACTTTGCTTGGGTTGCAGAAGAAGCTCGCAGGAAAAGTCCGTGCAGTTGCGCGTCCGGGAGCCGGCTTCCGTCATTGCAAATCCTATGCTAGGACTTGATTTGGTCGTAGCGTTTGCCGGGTTCCAGCGCCGGACTGCGAAAAAAATTAAGCACCCAAGCAAGACTAATTAAGCGCAGTGTTTGCCTCGATCAGTCTAAGGCCTTGTTTATATTTAAAAAGTTTTTAAATTTTGACACTGTAGCACTTTCATTTTTATTTAATAAATATTATCTAATTATGGAGTAACTAGACTTAAAAGATTCATCTCGCGATTTACAGACAAACTATGCAATTAGTTTTTATTTTTATCTATATTTAATGCTCCATACATGTGCCACAAGATTCTATGTAACAAGAAATCTTGAATTTTTTTTATTTTTGGGGTGAACTAAACAAGGCCTCAACTAGTTCACCCTGAAATCCAAAGACTTTTCAAGATTTCCCGTCACATCGAATCTTGCGGCACATGCATGGAGCACTAAATATAGACGAAAACAAAAATTAATTGCACAATTTATTTGTAAATCACATGACGAATCTTTTAAGTCTAGTTACTCTATGATTGGACAATGTTTGTGTTAACACCGTTTTTGGACACGTACCCAGAGACCAGCAGAGTATAGATCGGTAGGTAGAGCAACAATAGCTAGCTTGCAGAAGAGTTGCCGATGAGGATGGTTGCCGATGAAGAGAAGATTGAATATGACTAAGTCCAAAGGAGGTGACGTGTTCTTGCCGATGATCAATATTGGTGTTTGCCGATGGCCAT
>Ga0182004_10002352_pt1 | contig 14628 bp, 13 predicted proteins | sample Sormic07211540_1_FD_120479 | JGI IMG/M metagenome (GOLD analysis project Ga0182004, IMG submission 120479) | Endophyte microbial communities from Sorghum bicolor roots, Mead, Nebraska, USA - 072115-40_1 MetaG | ecosystem: Host-associated > Plants > Roots > Unclassified | place: USA: Nebraska...
AACGAAATAAAAATAAATTAAATAAATATATTTTTTAACTTAAAATTGTGCCAAATTTTCAAATAACGAATTATTTACTCTATCAAGGCCCCACAAAAAAATTGGATCAAAAAAACAAAAAAAGACAAAAAAATTTGCCGGGAGCTTAATTTGGCTCGCGGCAAAGAAGTCTTTGCCGGGAGCCAGGTCAGAGACACTCGGCAAAGATTTTTTATAATAAAAAATAAAAAAATCTTTGCCGGGTGTCTAACGGCGTGGCTCTCGGCAAAGAGTGACGACCGTTGGTCATCACCATGCTGACCACCTTTGCCGACGGCCTAGCTTTGCCGGGTGTCGGCCTTCGGCAAACAAGGTTGTTTTGCCGACGGCTAGACTTTGCCGGGAGTCTCTGACCCTAGCCTTCGGCAAAGAAATCCTTTGCCGGGTGTCCGATAAAAAACTCCCGGCAAAACATTTTCCTCCCGGCAAATCGCCTGTTTACTGTAGTGATTGGGGAACACTCCCATCGCCTCATCACATCGCGGGGTCTAAAATGGGGAGAGTCTCTCGGGCACTAACGGCAGTTGTATTGTCCATGGTCGTGATTGTGGTCGTGGTTTGGTCATTGATATGTTCTGAATCTGCTTGACGCCGCATTGGACAAAAAATAAACGGGATGGTACCTCTTGGCCCGACTGTTGTTAAAACATAACTAATCTAAGCTATAACAAAATAATTTTGTTTAATCTACAAATAAACAGACAAACAAACCCTAGTATTCTCAACATAAGCGTAGGTTAAAAGAAAGATAACCATACTAATTAATATTAATCTCAACAGGCTAGGGTGGCAGAAACGCTGGCGAGCAGGATTTGTAGACGCCTAGATGGTGCTGATTGCCACGTTAAAGACCGTGGTAGAGACAAGTCATCGAAAGAAGATGGATGTTCCCTAGAAAAAAAAAGGCACTGGGCCAATATATAAAGGACCTAAGAGCATCTCCAAGAGATGAGTAAAATTATATTCTAAACTATAAGATTTAGCTATTGTATAAAATAAAAAACTTAATCAAAACATAGAGTTTCACAATAGTCTTTGTATAGCTAGTGAGGACGACATGCTATATATAACAAGCGAAAATTTAAGACTACCAAACTTGATATTTTAGCAAACCAGATAGTCCATTTGTTGGACTTTAATTTTTGCTTTAAAACTATAAAAAAATAACCTAGATAACATAGATAGCGTATCTGTTGAAGTTGCTCTAAAGGACAAAGCAAATTTTCCATTGTAATATATTTGCTACAACAATCATGCCGCCTTTTCCGTATCTGATTCTTCTCCGTCCAATGGTTCTTGGCTTGCCGAGTCATCAGATCAAACAAGTTATTTCTTTTTTCCTAGATATAGACACACTAAGACACCATCCATCTAATCTAATAATATATACTCCCTATCCCTGAATAAATAGATTCTCAAAGTTGTCTTAAATCAATCTTTTAAACTTTGACTATTTTTTTTAAAAAAAAATTGTTAAAACTTGTGATAAAATTAGTATTATTAAATATGTTATAAAATATATATTTTATAAGGTGCTTTATGTTATGACATAGATATTGTTAGACGTTAAAGGTGAGCAACAAATTCATTTTTAATTTTCTCTCTCTTTAATTAAATTTTCTTTCTCCCCTATCTCTATCCTCTCCTCTACATCCATCAGACCACCACAATACCAAGCATTAGTATATGTACTACTAAATTGAAAGGAGAAAAAAGCGAGTGACACTTTTGCTGCCTCACTGCTCCCACCCATGCTTATTGCTCACCTCATGGGCACGGCATCCGCCACCCTCCTCCTTCCCCAGCTCAAAGTGCAGCACACATTCACCACCCACCAACTCTCTTCTGTACGTTACGCCACGCTCCTACGCCCAAGCAACAATGGCGGCCATCATGCCAGCGACACCGACCACGTCGATAACGGCGACGACCACGACGGTGCCGCTGCCCAACTACCAGGTGTCCGGCGCGGGCGCCGTAGCTGCAGCGGCGCCGCGGCACGGCGCCTCATCGGGGTCAGGGTCCGTCGGCGCCTTCTTCGGGGTGCTGGCCGCGGTGCTCGTACTCACCGTGCTCTCCTGTTTCTTCGGCCGGGTGTGCGCCGCGCAGGCCCAGGGGCCAGACGAGTCCTACGACTGCACCAGGCTGGCGCGCTGGCGGAGGAGCGCGCACCGGGGCCGCCCGGTTGTGCCAGCCGCGGAGACAAAGCAGCCGGCTGCGCCACCGCCACTGCCGCTGCCGCTACCGGAGCCGTGACACGTGACGGGGCGCTCAGCAGCTCAAGTTCTTTGATCCTTTGCCTCCTTTGCTGCTCCTAATTGCAGGTTAGTATATTAGTAATAACAGAACGGAAATAAAACAAATATTGTAAATCCATGTAATGTTGAACCTTGAGTTTTCTTCATGACACTGTTTCAATCTTATATACCTCTTGGTTCACTTATTCATTTTTCATATAGTAAGTAAGACGTGTATTTATCTTAGGCCTTGTTAAGTTCACCTCAAAACCAAAAACTTTTCAAGATTCTCCGTCACATCGAATCTTGTGGCATATGTATGGAGCATTACATATAGATGAAAACAAAAACTAATTGCACAGTTTGTCTCTAAATCGCGAGACGAATCTTTTAAGCCTAGTTATTCAATAATTAGACAATGTTTGTCAAATAAAACCGAAAGTGTTACATTGTCAAAATCTTAGATCTAAACAATGCCTTAGTTGCAGACAAATTTGTTTTTGCCATGCTGGCAGCTGGCCCACAATTAACACTTGAATCAAATCAGGAAGTGTTGCTTTCACGTAAATGTGTTTGTCCTCCAAAATGCACATTTTTCTTCCACTTCTTAATCAGTAGTACAAACAAAAGAATAATTGTTTTCTTGGAAAATTGGACAAGTATACGAATGATTATAGCGAGGGCACAAATGCACTTCCTTTGTGGCCTCCCCATATTTGGCAAGTCATGCAAATAAATATTTGAGGCCAATTTTAGATTATATAAATCACCCATTTATGATTCTTTCCAAATAATAAAGCACGAAAACCACTCAATCAGAAGCCTTACCATTATTGTTTAAAATACACTTGAGAGACGGCAGGCAAGGGGGGGTAAAAAGGAATAAAACACTACCAATCTGGTTACAAGCATCTACATGTGTAAGAGAAGCAGGAAAAGAAAAACCACAAAGCCTTGGACTACTAAAATTGAACTTTACAGCAGGTATTCACTTTGCCTCCTTGTGACCTATCTAAGCAATCTGTGGTCTTGCTCTATCATCTGAACTGGAACAACTCCCATGACAGGCATCATAGAAGCAGCAATCCAGGAACATCCCAAGTTCCAATCAGTTCAGCCGTCGTCTTGCCGGAGACAATATCCTATAAGCTGTACAAAACACAAAATCTACTGACAATGCTACTCCTGAACTTCTAGCTCTGTCTCCTTTGTTATTTGCATAGCCTTGCCATCACGGCGAGCAGAGATACCAACCATCCTCTGCTGCGACGACGTCCGGTGTCGTGATGACAACTGCCTTGCCACTTCTGGATCTTCAGCCTTCCCCAAGTACCGTTTCCACTGAATCTTGTTGTGGAACATTGGGAAAAAACGGATCTGGATCGCGGCATAGCTGAAGTAGGGGACAAGTGTTGCCATCACAACAAAAAGTGTCACCAACCAAAATGAGAGGGCTGGGGCCAGCTGTTCGATGAAGACCATGTAGGCTGTAGTTGAGAACCTCGGGTTTATGGCACCATAAACCAAGAGGAAGAGGTACCATACTGCAATGCTGCCCCATATGAATATGTGCTGGATTATGGTGAAGTAGTTCACAGAGAGAGCCATTTGACAGTTGACAACCCATACAACACAAGTGTACATGACGACACCTAGAGCATCCAAGCCCGCAACTTGACCATCCTGACGGAACGCCTGGTCCTCAAAGGAAGTGATGCAGAAGAAAAAGATTAACACAGCATTCATAACACCATTAAGCATCCAGCCAAGTATCCGACGCCAACTGAATAATATATTCTGCACTCCTTCTTGGTATAGCTGTGGATACTGCAAAGGAACAGAGAACAGAAAGGCAAGTTAAAAGATAGGTAACACAAATGCATAAGGAGTGCGCCCCAACTCAAGTGCTTTGTGCATTCAAATAACTTGAAAGATAGTGTTTCCTTGATTCATTCAATATGGCAGTGAAACTGGGACTTCAAAAACCCCCAAAAATGGTACTTATAAAGGAATTTTTCACAGGTTAAAAACCCTTATATTAACAGAAAGATAGTTCTTAAATAAACTGAGAACATATATACCATAAAAAAAATCAACAGATCAAAAGTGAAAGAAACCTTATATCCAGAGGAAAAAAAAAGACAAAATTATGTAGCTTCTCTACCCCAAGGGTAGAAAGCACACTTTCTTCAGAAATATATGGTAGAAGTATATTTGACAGGGCAGTAGGTAACATATCTAAATTTGTCTACTCCAATCATTTTAATTACCAAAACTGTTTAAATATTGACGTACCTGTATGCACAGCCTGGCAGACACATCCTGGTCAAATACCCCCAAAGCAATGACAGGAAGGGAGGTGAAGAAAACATTATAGAGTGACAAGAACCAATCATTATAAGCTGGCTTCCCGGAGAAAGATGCAAATGCTTCATACAGAAAGATAGTGACACCAAAAGTAACATTCTTGTAGAAGAAATAGCATATCTGCACATCAACCCACAAAATTATTTTATCAAGACTTGAATTACGAAGCCTGAATAGTAGATCAAAATAAATGTTTGGGGCCAAGAGATGAGAAGCATGTAGTCTAAGTCCAAAGCCAAAAATGAGTTGGCGTGGTTTGTTTTTACACTTATTGTGTGTGGAGAGTTGTCAAGGGCCTCGTTTCAACCCTGGTTGGGAGTGAGAGTAGGTGGGCCTGACCGCCTGACCATGGCCATTTTGTGTCTGCTATGTACTTTGAAACTTGCTTTGCTGGTGGTGTTTTGGGACATGTTCCAGAGCCCAGGATCGCTCTGATTTTTGGAATGTTTGGTGGTGCAAACATTATACTTGTGGTATTTTTTTTTTCTTTTGGTAATGAAATTTCTGGTTCATCCTGTGGAAAAAAAGATTAAAATCAATGTAAATGGCAACTATACCATCACTGAAATACGCCGGTAACACCAATGTCCATGCACCAGAAGTAGCCGTTCCAAGAAGCGGAATTGCGCAACAGCAACATCACTAGCCATGACAGCCTAGATCATAAGAAACAAATAATAAGAAAAGAAATCATGGGCACATTTAGCAAAAGTTATACGGCATCGAATTAGTAACCTGCATTCCTTCAGCACCACTGATGCCAACCCCTATGTCAGCTTCTTGAAGCATGCCAACATCATTTGCCCCATCACCTATTGCTAAAGTCACTTTATGTGTTACTTCTTTAACAAGTCTTGTAACCTGGAATTGTTGCAAATGTTTTTGCATGTATGCTCTAGAAGATATACACTTTGAAAGTACATAGAAAAGAGACCGGAACTTAAAAATAGAAAGAAATCTGACCAGTGCCTTCTGTTTTGGTGAAGATCGGCAACATATTACTGATGCACACTTGATAGCAAGATCCAAGAACTTCAACTTGACATCATCTTCCAAAGCATAAGTTAGTGATTTACCATCAATGATTAGTGCAAATGATGCAGTGCTGATTTGAGTTGAAGGTGGAATTTGTTTGATTCCATCCTCTATCTGACCCATAACCTTTTGCTTTGATGCCTGGAGAGCCAACAAAAAGGGTGTAATTAAGATGATGTTGATTGATTTTGTTCTCAATTAATAATTTTGAATGTATGCCTTGTTACTCTTTTCAAGCATTAGAGCTATGTGTAAATATAGGGCATTTCAACATTGACATTGTTATATGTAAAATGACTGCAACATGCCTAATGCTTCAAAAAGGCAGGTAACGAAATCAATTATTCACCTTAGAAATTTTTTGTTTGTCACCATCTTTCTCTAACGCGATGATGTCAGGTTGTTCCAGTGTGACAATTATCTGTGTCATGCCTTGTCTAAGCAGGCTACATGCAAACCTGCAGATGGAGAAGCTCATCAATCAGAAAAGGAAATAGTCCAGTTGAAATAAAAAGTTCCTATTTCGATGCAGGCATATAATGCTTACCCAATATTGATAGCCGTCTCCATCTTGTCACCTGTCAGGACCCATATCTTAATTCCAGCTTGTGCAAGCTTGTCTATGCATTCAGGCACCTGAATATGTACGTGCATATGAGTACATGAACAGGCAAGGTCCCTAGAAAGCATACAAAATAAGATGCGGAACAGGAAGGCTTATCTACAAAAAGGCATACCCCTTGCTGGAGCTTATCTTCAACTGCAGTAGCACCAAGAAGAATCAAGTCCCGTTCAATGCTATCAGCAGCCTGCTCAATTTTTTCATCTCTATCAGCACTTAAAGATGCTTTGGCAGCGTTCAATTTTTCATTGAATTCCTTGTACTCTCTCTCATCTAAGACACGATATGCTAGAACCAAGGTTCTTAGACCAGAGTCAGAATACTCATTTATGTGTCTTCTTGTTTCATCTTCAAATTTTCTTCCATTTGGTGAAAGCCTTCTGAACATCACACTGTTCACAGAGACTACGATTAAGAAGATGATCTGTGACTAAACATTGAAATCTAGTATAAATAGAGCACTAACCTGTCTGCGCCCTTGCTGAGAAGTAATATCCTTCCCTCTGGTTCCTTGACAATCACAGACATCCGTTTCCTTGAACTACTGAACTCCAATATATTTAGGAGTTCATACTTTCTGCAACAGGATGTAAAAGAATCAGGATTAGTACTAAGGAAGTAAGGATAATCCATAGAGGAAAGAGCACAGAAATTTGACTTACCGTTTCTCAACAACATTTTGACTTGGATCCCGTTCACGAACAATTATAGTTGCCAGCGACCTCTTGTAAAACTCAAACCCTAGTTCTCTTGCTGCAATAACAAATGCAGCTTCATCAGGGGACTCAGCTTCATATGAAACCTTCTCATTTTCGTCTATTTCAGCAATGCAAGTGTGGCAGATGGCTAGGAGCCGGAAAAAATCTCTTATCATATCTGTGTTAGGCTCATGAATCCAATTCCCATCCATTATTCGTGGATCCTTGAAATTGAACCCTTTAACATGGGGACTGTTGTTGAAATTTTTGTCTTTGTGGTCCCCTTTTTCAATGTCATCATCTAACCTGGCACCTTTCCTCATAGCCATAGCTCTCTCAACTTCAGTGACACCCTGACCATAGGCAGTGCCAGCAATTGAACACTTGATGAACTCCATCATGTTGCACGTCAATGTTCCAGTCTTATCGGATAGTATTGTATCAACCATCCCTAGTTCTTCATTCAGATTCGAAGTACGAGCATGAGTTGGCTTATCTGATTCTTCATGATACATTTCAATATCCTGGTTGATGAATACAGCTTGCAAGATCTTGACCATCTCAATGGATATATACAAAGAAATGGGGATGAAGTAGCTGTACAGCATCAAGGCCGTCAACAAATGAAAGAAAGATGCCAGAGCTGCTCTCTTTGGATCATAGAATACAGTAGTAGCATCTGGCCGAAGATACCACCGTTTGAGCTCACCATCTCTTAGGTCCTCTTTGGTCCAGATCCCAAAGAAGACAGAACCAAGTAATGCAATCATGAGTAGAGAAGACATCAGAAGGTAAATAATTTTATCCATTTTCTTCTCAACCTTACTTCTTTTAGATGGTGGTTCGGTTGCATTTTGCATCACTTTTGTATCATGACCTGTGAAGATGACAGCCCCATATATGTAGTCTGTGTTCCGTAGTTTTGAGTCCCGAAGAAGAAGCTGTAGGGGTGACAGGGGATACTGCTGGCCTCTCCATTCCATTGAACCGACAAAGGAGTAGAGGTTCGCATTTGGGTCTTCACATTTAATTGTTTGTCTGATTTCCCTGAACTTTATGTCCTCCTGTAAATCCAATGTCACCTCGAGAGCTTGTTTAATTTTCAAATTTGTTTCACCATCGAGGTTCATGGTCTCTACATAACAGATTCCATCTGGATAGTTAGATGAAAGTAGAATCATATCAGCGGGAAAGAAATTATCCTTCTCCACCTTTATTACATCTCCAACTTTGATATTCTTCCATTTTGTCTCTTCAAAATGACCATTTCCCCTATGCACTTTGACTATCCGATTATTGAGCTCGTGATCCTGGGTGATGTAGTTGCATAGATCTATTTAATATACCAATGGCATGGAAAGTTTACATAAATATTCAAATTAACTAAACTACAGTAACACAGTCAATGGCATCCAATACCAGTAAAATAACATCAGATAAACTATTTGATCTTGTAACAAAGTTAATTATGCCACACCTTGATTCACAGTCACAGATAAGCTCAGCATTTATATATAGAGAATAAAGGTGACTTCTTGCAATATTAAGTGCTACAGTTAAGACTAAAAACTATTGCTACATCATGACGCACAGCGACACAAGTAGAATGGACAACTGTGGGTATAATCAATAATGAATCACATGGTCAAAGCACAAGCATGAAAAATGATCAAATTAAGAATTTAAGTTTCAGACACCAAAATACATGGTAATATAGCTCAGTGAATTGTTCATAATAAGTACTCATTGTTTGTAAAAGTCATGAATGTATATTATTTCCCCAAAACCCAGATATGTATAGAGAATGAACCCGACAATCCCAGCACCAAGAAACAGGAAGCAAAATCTGTACCAATTTATTATACAGTATATGAAATAAACATTAAAATAAGTAAAGCAATATGAGCTAGTGTTTATTCAAAACACAAGGGTCATGTCATGACTTGTGAACAAAATTCAGTAAATAATATTACAGCTAGGATGTAAACAAAAGACCACAAGAATGATACCTGTTGTTTCCTCCGCCAGTCCTCAACCCCTTCTTTTGCCATGGTGGCTACAATCACGACACAGAGCGGTGCAAGTGCGCTCACTGCAGTGTAAGGTGCGAGTGGAGTCAAGGCAAGGATACCAGAGACAAGGAAGTAGAAATTGGCCACCCTCCTGAACTGCTCGAAGAGGGACTTGGGCAGGAAGGTGGCCAGAGTGTACTTTGTCGTCGACACTTCATTCGTCGGGTAACTGAATCCCTCCTCTTGAAGCCTATCAGGCTCGTTGACGTACACGACTCGGGAGAACCCGACTGTCCCAATCCGTGAGTGATCATCACTAGAGCTCCTGTGACAACGCATGAAAGTCAACAATGTGCTGAGCTTGAGCTTCTCCAGCCTCTTGCTCGGCGCCATTCCTCCAGACTCCACTGAATCACTGCACCAAAGCTACTCCCAGATGCCCCCAAGAAGTCGACAAGGCCAGAAGCTCAGGGTTTTTGGACGCCCGCCTAGCAGCCAATTCGCTCCAATCTTGTCCAAATCAATCTTACTGCAGAACGCGAATGGCAACTCCCTCGGAAGAAGAAGAGGAGCTCAGCTCAGATTCGAGCAGCAATGGTCTCCAAGGAAGCACCTCGCAATAAATTCCAGCTCCTCTCCCACCCAACAACTCCACCCCCCACCAACCTAAAAAAAGCAAATAAGGGAGAGGGACTGAACCGAGACCGAGAGCCGCCCCAGGCCCTCCTCAGCAGAGAAATCACCTCTTCCCAGTCGCAGGAACGAGAAGACGTCAGCACTCAACAGCGCGGCGCCTCGGAGATCCCGGCGTGCCGCCGCGGCCCTGCGCTCCGGAACCGCGTCGTCCTCCTCCGTCCCGCTACGCCAAGACGCCAAAACTGGGTCTTGAGTCGGGAACAGCGGATGCCTCGATCCATGCGGCGCCCGGCTTTCCCGCGGCGCTGCGTTTGTGTCCTGCTCCCCAAGGCAGAAAACGGCCTAAGGGAGGAGGATTAATAGGTGGCGGGAATCTGCCTTCCCGCGGGGGCGGCACGGCAATGCGCCCCGCGACGCAGGCGAGCGGCACGGAAGGCACCCAGACGGGGGACCCCGCCTCAACTCACGCCGGGGCGGCTCGGGTTCCGTTGCCTTGCCACTTTCCGACGCCGAATCGTGGGACGCGGGGAAGGGAAGGAACCTTGTGTGGCTCCGGCCTCGGGAAAATTCGAAGCTTTGGGAAGGAGGAGACGGACGAGAGGGGCGAGGTCAATGGAGAATGGAAGGGAGCAGGCGCCGCGCGGGCGTGCAATGCAATGCCGACCAAGGGGAGGGGGGAGGACGTGTGCGATGGGTTTGGTAGTTGGTGGCGTCGCTTGTCGCCTCTTCCTCGTGGTGCCTCATGGTGATTGATCAGCTGCATCTGCTGCTGCTGCCCCTTCAAATATTTTTTCTTTCCAGTGTGTTCGCCTCTGTATTATACTTCTTCCGTCCCAAAAAGAATAACGTTTTTTAGTTTCAGACATCGTGTTTGACCGTTGGTCTTATTCAAAAATTTTATGTAAATTATAAAATAAATTAATCATGGGTAAAGTATCTCTAATAATAAAATAAGTCTTAACAAAATATATATTAGTTATGTAAAAATTTTGAATAAGACGAATGGTCAAATAAGATGTCTGAAATTCTAAAACGACACTCTTTTTCGGATGCATGGAGTACTCGGGATATTCCTAATTTGTGTCGTGAATTCATCACTTGTAAATTGTGGCCTTGTTTAGTTCCAAAAAATGAAAAGTTTTCGGCACTGTAGCACTTTCGTTTGTTTATGACAAATATTATCCAATCATGGACTAACTCGGATCAAAAGATTCGTCTCATGATTTACAGATAAATTGTGTAATTAGTTTTTGTTTTTGTCTATATTTAATGTTTCATGCATGTGTCATAAGATTCGATGTGACGGGAAATCTTGAAAACTTTTTGGTTTTCAGGGTGAACTAAACAAGGCCCGTCTAACCTTGTTTAGTTCCAAAAAAATTTGCAAAACTTTTCAGATTCTCCATCACATCAAATCTTTAGACGCATGCATGGAGTATTAAATATAGACAAAAAAAACTAATTGCACAGTTTGGTGGGAATTGACGAGACGAATCTTTTGAGCCTAGTTAGTTCATGATTAGACAATATTTGTCAAATACAAACAAAAGTGCTACTATTCCTATTTTGCAAAAAATTTTGGAACTAAACAAAGCCTGAATTGCGTACACTGAAACAAATTCAAAACAACTTGGTTTTACTCTTTTTTTTACATTTTCTTAATATAATTTTACAGAGTTCAAATCGTCGCTACTCATCATAGTGGCTTCTTATAAAAAGTGTGCTTATTACGCTCTTGTTGATTACTTCCTCTGTCCCAAAAGAATAAGTCATAGAGTTATCTTAAGTCAAACATTTAAAACTTTGACCATTTTTTTTAAAAAAATGCTACATTAATAGTATCAAATTAGTATTATTAGATTTAACATAGAATATATTTTCATAAGAATCATATTTTTTATATCATAGATGTTGTTACTCTTTTCTATAAAATTAGTCAAGCTTAAAAAAAATGGTTAGCACAGATTATAAGAATTGATTCTTTCCTAGACAGAGGGAGTAGTATGATACTTTGAACCCTATAGTTTGTGTGTGCTTGTTTTATTATTAATGTTTTACATGTAATATCATCACTTAAAATTGTCAAAAGTGTTGTTTCTATTTTCTATATTTTATTTCTTTTTAACTCCTTTTAATATTTTTTTGTAGTATGATGACCCAGGGCTTATTTGCTTGAATTTATCAGCGAAATCAGCAAACCATTCAACAGTATTTTTCTCAAATAATAAATTAGCAGACAGTACTTTCAGCAATGACTTTTCAGCCACTTGTGAGGCATATAGTTTGTACATTTAACTCTCTTAACTTTGACCTTTTTTGTCCGTGTTTAGCCCTCTAAGCCTATGGTGCCAGCCATCTCGATGTATTTTGTTGCACCATATATATACCAATCACTTACCTAGCTGTGAGTTGTGACACATACCAAGTCCACATCGTGGGTTTGGTGGCTATTAGGGAAATGAAGAGAGGTTTGATGCATTGAGATCCATTTGTATGTTGTATGCCACAATTTAAGAGTCTGCAGGAAGTGAAAGGATATTATGCACAGAGTGATGTGGATTGTTGTGATGGGGGAAAAGTTCATGTGATTATCAAGGTGGTATAGCGCTCTCGAAATAGACATACATGAAGGGTAAGACATGTTTCTTTCACTAGCCCTTGCATGATGAAGAGAATCTCAAGAATGAACAAGCATAAGGCCTACATGTTGATGTAGATTGTCATGACGGCAAATAGTGTTAAGTTTGTAATGTTAAAAATGAAATGTGGCTCGAAGGTAGAGTCATCCAATAATAAATATAAAGTTTTAATAAATAGATAGAAAAATAACAATAATTCAATTGGGTAAGTGAAAAATGCTACATAGGACTACATCAAAGTTGCCATAGGAAAATGAATCGAACAATCCGTGAACTCCTGAAATAGAAGGAAGTTTCATAAATTGAAAACTTCTAATAAAATCCTGAGGTGCAGCTTTGGATCTGTTCAACTTCTTCAATCCATTTGTTTACATGAATGTGTAACCTTCTAGAAGTCCAATTACTAATAAGAAACAAAAGGGTGTTGTGTCTTAGCATTTATTTTTTAGAAGGCTTCATGAATTAGTGTAACACCCTAAAATTTGCTCATTTTAAAAATAGGTGAAAAATGATTTATTTATGAAATTTTGTGCTCATGAAACATAGGAAAATAATATTTTTCATTAAATTAAAAATTATCATAGGGCTTAGCAACTTGTTGCGCATTCATGCTTCTACATTAATTTTTGTTGACATGAGTGGTTTGACTAAAGTTCAAAAATATTTCAAAGAGATTTTAAAACGGCTTTGGAATAAAAGAAAGGGAAAAAAAGAGAGCCAGAACCCCTTCTCCCTCTTTCTGGCCAAAGGCCCACTTCTCCTTCCCATTTCTCCCCCGCGGCCCAGCATTCCCTTCCCCCTCTTTCGGCCTTGCTTTCCCACCCCGGCCCAGCTTGCTGCGGCCCAAGCAAGGCAGCAGGCGTGCCCTCCCCGCTCCATTCTTTCACTGACGCCCTGGCCCGCTCCCTGAGCCACTGACTGTCCAGTCCCGCTTGGCAGTGACTCCCTATCTCCCCCTATCGAGCTGACGCCTGCCCCCCTGCAGCGACACAGTTCTTTCTTTCTCTTCTCCTTCGTCGAGTCCAAGCAGGTCACGGAAGGTAATCCCGAGTTTTCCGGGATTTTTGCGTGTGGAGATCAAAACTGCGCCCTATAAAACTTGGTGCTCACCCTCGCGACCCCCTTTTGCCATCTATCGCACCCCGGGAAGCCCTAGGTGCCTCGAGCGCTGAGTTTCGGATCTCGCCGAGACAGAAACCAAGCCGCCGCCGTCGTGAGCCTTCCCCAGCCCTCTCTGGTCCAAACAAAACCCGTGGGTGAGTTCGCGTGAAGCCCCTCTATGTTTTGGTGTACTCGGTTCTACTTTTGGTGCATAGAATCGAGAAATCAGTCGACGCCGGCGAGCTCGGCTCGCCCAGCCATGGCGCCACCGCGCCGGAGGCCAGAGCGCCGATCGGCCGCCGCCTGGCTCACCCCTGTTGAGTCCTGAGCCGTTAGATGCAAGATCAAGTGACAGGAATAGAAGTTACCTCTTCGCGTGCACAATTTGCTAAAGAGACTCTAGAAAAATTGAGAATGAAACCCGCAGTCCAAGGCGCCAGAGAAAAATATGTGTTTCGAGTTCAAAGGCGTATTCCCTATCGCTTAAGTTAAAATACGTTTTCAGTTATTCACAGATTTGCCACTGAAATTGTTTTGCTCGTAAAATATTCATTTTAACTCCATTTTTATCCATTCAAATTTCGTTAGATTCATATTTATGAGCTCTACATGTTAGAAGTATTATTTCTCTGTTTTGAAACTTTTTATTTTCGCAGTAGAATTTAATTAATTATTTTTCTATAGGAAATCTTGGAGAATTCATATCTTCTACGTTTTAATTTCGATTTTCGTGAACTTTACATTTGTGTGATCGTAGCGCTGCGTAGAACATTTTGATAAACTTTTATATTTATTTTACTACTATTTGGTGTATTGTTCTAATTACAGCTTGTTTGCTTCGTGTATGATTGTCTACAATGAATTGTGTGTTGTTGATTGATGATCGGGACTAGACGGTGAGCCGGTACGTTGGTGAGCAAGACCAAGCCTTTGAAGACCAGCAGACTCAGGAGAGCTTTGATCAAGGCAAGTATAACTGGGGATTATCCTTGTTACCTATACACAATTAATACAATATATATATATATATATCATATGCATGTGTCCACCTTGATGACTTTAGCAAAATCATAGATGATTGTTATCCTGAATTCCTTGTTACCTATTTTGGATATGCAGTTGGGTAGTTCTTGCTAGTGCTTGATTATAATCCATGATCTTGTAACATGAATGTTTGGATATACAATAAACAATAAAATAAGCTTTCTAGCAACTTGAATATAAAGGGTGGAAAGAACTCTG
>Ga0182004_10002353_pt1 | contig 14627 bp, 18 predicted proteins | sample Sormic07211540_1_FD_120479 | JGI IMG/M metagenome (GOLD analysis project Ga0182004, IMG submission 120479) | Endophyte microbial communities from Sorghum bicolor roots, Mead, Nebraska, USA - 072115-40_1 MetaG | ecosystem: Host-associated > Plants > Roots > Unclassified | place: USA: Nebraska...
CCACTATCACCAACGCTACACTACTTCTCCATGGCCTGCAACGCAATGCATGACACCCTTGAATAGGCTTTTGGTGGTGACAGTGCCACCGGCCAGTCCCAACACTCTAGCCGACCTAGCAGTTCTTTTTCGAAATCCATTTCAAAAAAGAATAGATTCGGTTCCTCGATCAGTCCATGAACAACCTTTTATGGCCCATTCGGAAAGTAGTGTTCGTACTCTCAAGCTTATCTTTGTTAGTTATGGAAGGAAAAAGAGAGACACACGAATAAATGGATAAAAAGAGAGGTTATCACAATCTGTTCGTATGAGCTCTTCCGCGGTGCGACGTCAAACCACGTACGAAAAACTAGACTAAATTTACAAAAATGTAAGAAGTTTCTTTTCTCCGTGGCAAGTTTGTAGAAATATGAGTAGCTTTTTATGGGCCATTTGATAGGATAGAATGTAAAAAGTTTCCGTTTTCATATGGCAAATTTGTAGAAATATATGAGTGGTGTTTTATAGGCCATTTAATAGGACGTTATTAATAATAAATTAAATATCCCATCTCTCTCGGTTTCTTGATCGTGTCCACGCACGGAATGACGGAAGAAGTAGTGCTTCCAGAAAAGCCCATGTTCGAGTGCGAGGCGGGGCGCGTGGAAAGCGTGCGCGTTAGTGCTACGCAGGTTCAGGGCGCAGGCCGGGTCAGAGTCAAACCAACAACTGCTACGGCAACGCAACGCAACGAGCCACCACCCACCCACCCACCCCGCAAACAAGTCGTCTCGGTCTCGGCCTCCTTTCCTCATCTCCGGCCGCATCTCTCTCTTCTCTTCTTCTCGCCTGTTGCCTGTCCCTGTGCTCGCCACACGCGGCACAACCCCCCACCCAGCCAGCCAGGACAAGAAGATCTCCGTCGCCTGCTCTTCGCTTCCGCTTCGAATCGGAGGTGAGACTTCTCTTTTTTTCCTCCTGGGCTTCCCGTCTGCTAGGGTTACTGGATCGTTAGGAATTAGGATGCACATGTGGACGGATCGCTCCTCTCTCGGGGGAGGATTCGATGCAAGAGGGATGCTTGCAATTAAGGAATTCGTTAGGACCCTTCACGAAGGATTCGACTCATGCCTCCAAGTATTTTGCATTCTAATTGCAATTATAGGGCCGATCTCCGATCTGATCGAATCATGAGTATTATCTCCTCCTGATTTTGTAGCCAATTTTTTCTTTGTCTACGTCGTCGGCAGCGGCGCGGCGATCACAGCCTTCTTTCAAATATTTTGATAACAAACAATCGGTCTGGGAGGTAAATTTGGGTGCTTTTGCACAATTGCAAAGCAGGTCAGGTCGGCCTGCGCCTCATGTGCTAACCAACTGCTCTAGTGCTGTTAGGTAGGCAGCCAGGTCAACAATTGACATGGGGACATGGGCTACCAAGTTGTTTGCTGGAATACAACTAATACTCAACTGGTTCACACTTGAAATGGAGCCACAAAACAAAAGGCTGTCACGATTAGGCTTGCCTGTCTGCATTCGGCTTCAGAGTTCACACCATCTTTTCTATTCGAGCATACCATTAATCTAGTCTAGAGTTGACTTTACACATGATGATAGGAGACAGTTGGTTCTATGATTTGTTATGACACATATAATTTCTTTGCTCAAATTGCTATCTCAACATTTCCACACTTGCAGGTCAACTAGCCGGTGGTCTCCATATGGATTCAGCATTTAGAAGAGCTCTCAATGAGCCTATGTGCTTGGAAGAAACTGTCGTCCAACAAGGAATTGAAAGATGCCCATTCCTGAGGAACATCAATGAGCCTACAAGTTTTTCCTTCTCGTCTGTCAACTTCCCTGTTCCGGTATGCCCTTTACTTCCCGCTCCTCTTTACATTACCGCACCATCCATTTCTGAAGATCATTGATGTTTTGGATGCAATCACTGAATTCTATTGTTTGCTGCTTGTGAAGGCAAGAGGAGCCAAGGGACCAATTTTCGAAGATGGACCTAATTTTGACATGGCATTTCGAGTTTTCCATGGTAGAGATGGTGTTGTCCCACTTTCAGAAGGATCATTGGCCCAGATTGAGAAGCCACTGCCAAAGCCCAATCCTGAGTTCAACCCATTGGCGGCCAAAGCTGCAACCATCAGTCTATCTGCATTTGGAGGGTTTTTCAGCTTTGGTGACTTCTCAAATAAGCACAATAAGAAAAACTCCAACAAAAAGAACCCCAACAACCTCCCCCAGGTAATTTGTGCTAACTATACGTCTCAATATTTCTTGTCTCCATTGTCACAATATTCCAGTATTGTCTAGTACAGTCGATCTTTTTCATCACCACAGAACACAACTTATTGGTAGAATTAGACAGACACATTTCTTGCAACGTATCTAAACCGTCTTTCACAGTGGTAAACACTAAATTGGTACATGATAAAAACATAACTGTGTTTTTCTGTGAAGCACGCCATTCAGTTGTCTGATTTTGCTTTCCCTGGAATTTCAGAATAAAGGCCAGTCTAAGTCTAACAATCATGAAGCACTGAGTAACGAGTGGCTGGAAACGGGCCAATGTCCACTTGCAAGGTCTTATAGGGCATTAAGCGGTGTTGTGCCACTTGTAGCAAAGATGATGACACCCCCAGCTGGTATGAAACTGAAGTGCCCACCTGCAGTGGTTGCTGCCCGAGCAGCAATATCCCGCACAGCATTTGCAAAGGGCCTTCGTCCTCAGCCCCTGCCAACAAAAGTACTGGTGATCGCATTGCTTGGTATGGCAGTAAATGTTCCTCTCGGCATCTGGAGGGAGCACACACAGAAGTTTTCACCGCAGTGGTTTGCTGCAGTGCATGCAGCAGTGCCTTTCATAGGGATGCTCAGGAAGTCTGTGCTGATGCCGAAGGCAGCCATGGCCCTTACTATAGCTGCCTCAATACTGGGTCAGACAATCGGGTCAAGAGCTGAACGTATCAGATTGAAGAGGACCGCGGCAGCAAAATTAGCAAGAGAGGGCCATGATGCTGCTGCTGACTGCATCAAAGCACCAATGAGTGTGAAAAGCGGGAACCATTCGCTCAGAGTTGAAAGCACTGTGGTTGCAGGTGCCCCAGCAGTTCTTGTCCCTGCCGTTGCTGCTTTCAATTGATGATGACAGGAATGGCTTATTCCGATTATATCAGCATCGCTGATTGTATTGTTGTATTAATTACTGTACCTTTGAGTTTAAGAAAGAAATACTTGTTACGTCAAACTTTTCATTCCGTTTTGGAGGCACATGGCAGTGAATAAATTCGAGAACATTTTCAGAGCTGAAAACTTTTTACTCTCCTTTGAAATCTGTCTATTGGAACACATATTTCCTAAGCCAATGAGTTTGTCATCATTGCATGCCATACTAACTTTAGAGTTACGTATTCGTTGTATTTGATAAGACTTATCTTCATAGAGACAATGTTTTGAAATGGAATGTAGAAGCTTTTGCTGGTGGTAAAAAAAAAATCAAACAGTTGACTGATCTCAACGTGCCACACCTGAAATGGTCAGAACTCAAAACGAAACAGCCAGTGAGGCCTTGTTTAGATCTGAAATCTTTTTGGATTTTGATACAGTAGCACTTTCGTTTGTATTTAGTAATTATTGTCTAAATATAGACTAACTAGGCTCAAAAGATTCGACTCTTAAATTATAAACAAACTGTGCAATTAGTTATTACTCCATACATGCCACAAGATTCAATGTGACAGCTTAAAAAGTTTTTAAATTTTAGGGTGAACTAAACAAGGCCTGAGCCAGATCATTCTAACCCCACAGCCACAGTAACACCAGACACAATATGCGATGGCAAACACAAACACAACCAACTGGTTCTAGTTGCCAGCTCGAATCAACATTCAGTCAGTAAAATAGGCAGTAAACCAGATCAATAAGCTACTGCTAGTGCTAAATTTGTTTGACAGCTACAAGCGATCAAAAGCAACTGTTTGCAGAACAACAGACTTAAGATTCGTAGAAAATACAACTTTTAGACTAGTATATCTCATCATCTGGGACATCTGGTGTAAGAAACTTCTGTGGGTCCTTGTACAGCTCTTCATAGTTATACTTAGGCTTCACCCTCTCTGGGACAGGCTCAAGTGGGATGATACTGTCTCCATCGATCACACCATCAATAAGTCCATAATCAACAGCCTCAAGAGGGCCCATGTAACGATCTCTGTCAATATCTTTCTCTACCTGCTCCAGAGTGCGGCCCGTGAAGCCTGACACGATCCGAATGACATTCCTCTTGTTCGTCAATATCTCCTTCGCTTGGACCTCTACATCTAGGGCCTGCCCACTTGCACCTCCGACAGGCTGATGGATCATAATCCTGGTGTTGGGCATGGCAAATCGCTTGCCCTTCGTGCCACCACCAAGGATTATAGAAGCTGTTGATCCAGCTATGCCCATTCCAATAGTGGAGACATCCGCCCTCACAAGCTGCATTACATCATAGATGGCCATTGTTGCACTGAAAGAGTAACAAAACAGTCAGTCAGCAAATGAGATTTTGTATTAACATTTCTATGATGAGCATAAGGCTTGATGATCTGCTCAGAAAATTATAATTCATGATGGACAAGTAGAACATGATCCCATTTAGGCAAATAATGTGACAGAATAAGCAGTCACCAATGAGGCATGATACTAGTTAGATAACTCAGAACACAGGTGTTGCAGCCTAAATTACTAGTTCCTTTAAAAAGTTCTGCAGCAGTTATAACTAGACTTTGGTAGTGAAGGTCTCGAGTAGTATAGGTTTTGGAATTCGGAAGTCCATTTTCACCATCGAATTATCATCAGAGTTTGAGTTTGGCCATGAAACTACAAAACCATAAATCTTAACCATCCAACTATCAAAAGCACTCATGTCTAGCCATCTAGGATTTTTGAAGGTTGTTTTCGCTTACATGGATGACATGCCAAAGTGGGGCCCACATGTTAGACCCCTCTCCATCTCTCCCTCCTCTACATGTTGTTTCTCTCTCCACACCACAGTTCTCTCCTCTTCTCTCTCCGCTGCCATCTCGGGTGTTCTTCTTCCCCCGCTGACCCCATGATGAACTGTGTCTGGTGAAAGGCCGTGGTTCCTCCCAACCGCTTCTTTAAGCCTAGGCATGGCTGACCTCGCTGTTCCTATACTCGGTGCTGCGCTGCCACTAGGCATCACCATGGCCAGCCACCTCTGCTGCTTCTCCGTTGAATTTGAGCCTAGGATGAGCTTACTTGTGCCCCAAAGATCCTTTCGACCCCTCTTCTGAGCCTAGCCATGTCGGGTTGGACCTGCCCCCAATCGTGGTTTGGGGACAGCACTGGCCCAGTGCCTAGCGGAGGGTGGTGCAGGGGAGCCTGAGAATGCAATGGTGGCCGTGGAGCGGCTATACCAAGCCAAGGGCAGCCACTATAGCGTGGTCGTTGGCATTGGAGGTGGTGAAGGTGCTAGTGTGCGCCATGTCCGAACGCGTGGACGAGCATGCGGTGGGCGCGCTTGGGCTGTGGTGGATGGGTCAACTCGACGCAGCAGCGTCGAGAGAGAGGGTCAATGTCATGGTGGAGAGATAGAGAAGAAGGGGACAACTGTGGCCTTAAGAGAGAGCATGGAGAGGGGAGCGTGTCGTCGACGGAAGAGAAAACCACCCTCAAAACCGCTGGATGTCCACATGTGAATGGTTTTGATAGTTGGATGGTCAAAGATTTCTGGTCGCTGATGGCCAAAATCAAACTCCGACAATAGTTCAATGATAAAAACAAGTAGTCTTCTCCCTTGGAATTCCAGTAAAAGGGATTGCTGCTTCAGGAATTTATAACTTAAGGAAAAGACTAATTAAACTGATTCATAGCAATCCACATGCAGTTGCGGACAAGATTTTCATCTATGATTGGATATATCTGAAGGAAAGAAACATATAGTGAACAAATAGTATTTGTAGGAATTGAAGAATTCTCAGCAACAGGATCAATTAGCCACTCGGTGCTGCAAGGATGCACCAAAAACAGAGGTGACTGCAGACATCAGAAGAATTGTCAACCCTGATAGGGTTATAGGTTTGTATAGGCTTGGATCAATTAGTCCACAACATGAATGGTGAGTTCGTGACTAACAAAAGTTGTCAATCCATTGTGCCTATATCCTATACATGAGAATCCGAAGACCCAAAGTCAGCCCGTGGAAACGAATTTGACTGGGATTTGTGCTATCACATATAGGATTGAGGATGCCTACATGTTATCCCTTTTTCAGTTGTTATTAAAGGAATGGAAAGTTCAGGATTACTGGATTGGGTTAGATAATAAATTTCACGATTCACCAATTCAGTTAAAGTTTGTGCATTGCAAAGATAAATTTGACGATTGAGGTAACATTAGTACGCTCAAAGGCAGCAAGAGCGGTCACAAGTGCAGTCCTTGAGTTAGATTTCGAAGTGAAGCAGGCACACAAATTAAGAGTAGTCCATGGTGACGAATGAATGGTTTAAAGATAAGGAGGATTGAAATGAAGTCTGTAATAAGGGAATGAAGATAGGACCTTTACCTGAGGGACCCCCCTGGTGAGTTGACGAAGAGGCGGATGTCAGAGTCCGGATCGATGGCGTCGAGGAGGAGGAGCTGGCTGACGACGGCGTCCGCGAGGAAGTCCTCGATCTCGTTGCCGAGGAAGACTATGCGCTCCCGGAGAAGGAGGCCCATGACGTCGCCGGCGCCGGCACCACCGCCCGCGGCATCCGACTCCGCCCGCCACAGAGGCGCGTGTGGTGCCAGTGAGGCGCAAGGCTTGAGGCTGAGGAGTGCCCCTTGCTGCGGCCGCTGCGAGGGGGCCCAAGCGCGAGCGCGAGCGCATGGCCGCCTGACGCGCAGAGCAGCAGCCGCTGCCGCCGCCACGGAGAGAGACGCCGTGGCACTGGCACTCCCGGCCGCCATAACTACCGAACTGGACTGCAGCAGCGGCAGCGGGAGCGGCGGCGGCGAGCAGAGCAGAGGAGAAGAAATGGATAACACACAGCACCCTCTCCTCTTGGCACAGCAGCACTGCAGGAGAAGACGACCTTGCGTTGCGTGGGCCTAGTCCTATGTGGTCTGGGCCGTCATTCTCTTTTTCTTGCGACTTGGGCCGTCATTCTCTTTGGGCCTAACTATAATCTTGGTCCACATAACCGCGAGCAGATATGTTAGCGGCGTTCGTTGCCGTTGGTCCAACAAGCCAAGGAAAGCGGGCCGAGCGCCATCACGGCGTCGGAGAAGAGGACGACGAGGACTTTCAGCTGCGGCGACTGGCCGGCGCTGCGACGGGGATGGGGGACGGGCGCGCGGGCGGCGCCAACCGTCCGGCGTGGCTGCAGCAGTATGAGCTGATTGGCAAGATCGGCGAGGGGACCTATGGACTCGTCTTCCTTGCGCGCCTCAAGCCGTCCCACCCGGCGCCCGGCCGCCGGGGCCCCCCTATCGCCATCAAGAAGTTCAAGCAGTCCAAGGAGGGGGACGGAGTATCACCCACCGCAATTAGAGAGATCATGGTCTGTTTTCCCCCCTTTGCTTTGCTTCTTGCTCCTGTACGCTTTCCATCCTACTATCGAACCTCGGCCTTAGCTGCGGCTGGAGCACCAAACCCTAGCCTAATTACTTGGTTGCTTGCCAGCTCCTGCGCGAAATCAACCACGAGAATGTCGTCAAGCTCGTCAATGTGCACATCAACCACGCTGACATGTCCCTATACCTCGCATTCGATTACGCAGAGCACGACCTTTATGTAAGTGATGGTGTTTTCAATTCATTTTCTCTTCGTTCCCGTAATTGATTAACCAAACCAAACAAACAAACTGCAGGAGATTATCAGGCATCACAGGGAGAAGCTGAGCTCCTCTATTAACCCATACACTGTCAAATCCTTGCTGTGGCAACTGCTCAATGGCCTCAACTATCTTCACAGGTAACTGGAGTATTATGTGCTGCTTTTGATTGATGGAAATCCCTCGTGAAAATCCAGTGGCTCATCTCAACTTTCCCCCCCGCTTTCCCTCCTGCAGTAACTGGATTATACATCGAGATCTAAAGCCTTCCAACATACTGGTATGGTGCCACCTGCAGATATACAAATATAACTGCAATTTGTGCAAACTCGTCCTCTTGCTTATGGTGCTTCCATATGTGCCACTACAGGTCATGGGAGAAGGAGACGAACATGGAATTATAAAGATAGCTGATTTTGGACTTGCTAGGATATATCAAGCTCCACTGAAACCATTATGTGACAATGGGGTGAGCACCTCCACATGCATTCCTTTTAGCTAGCACGCATGCTGCTGTCCTCTGCCCTTCTTTACATTTTCTGAACCTTTTGGTAGTCATTGATTTCTCTTTTATTCATGGGAGCATGTGGTTTGTTACCAATATCTGCTGTGTATATGTATGGTTTATCAATGATTTTCAGGTTGTTGTAACTATCTGGTATCGTGCTCCTGAGCTGTTACTTGGGGGAAAACACTACACGAGTGCTGTTGGTATCCTTGCCTTGAGAGCAAAAACATCTCTCTTTTACCTTGTATCTCATCTCGTTCGATTCAGTTTAGTTATTTCCTTAAATTATTTATAGATATGTGGGCAGTTGGTTGCATTTTTGCTGAACTGCTCACACTGAAACCCCTGTTCCAAGGTGTGGAAGCGAAAAATACTCCGAACCCATTCCAGGTATGGGCACTTTCACTCAAGTAATTATTGTTGTTATCTTGCTACCAGATTACATTATTAGACCAAAACTGCCAAATTTACATGCCAAGCAAAATAACTGTCTTGTGTGATCCAATCCTTCATCTTAATAAAATCAAGTAGGCAGATACTTATATATTGTTGTCTTGTATGATCTGTTGTGTTACATTTTATACAATTTTTCCTCTCTGTATGCCATTCATTTGCACCTTAAATCTCACAGTTGATTTCGCATGTCTTGTAGCTTGATCAACTTGACAAGATTTTTAAGGTCTTAGGTATGGATGGCCCGCTTCCTCTTCTGTCCTGTTTGGCTTTTGTATTATTGTCTTTGTTATATATAATCCAATCTTCTGCAGGCCACCCTACAGTTGAAAAGTGGCCTACCCTTGCCAATCTTCCATGGTGGCAAAACGACCAGCAACATATTCAAGGCCATAAGTAGTATGTTTGACATTTTTTAATTGCTCTAAGATACATAAATCATTACTTTTTCATCACTCATCTGTTCAGATAATCCTTTCTTCCTTTCAGTGACAACCCCGGTCTCCATAACATTGTTCATTTGCCACCGAAGAGTCCTGCATTTGATCTTCTCTCAAAAATGCTTGAGTATGTCACTCGCTCATTGCTCTCTAGCTTGTTAGCAATTGGACATATTATATATTAATGATTTCTTGTTTTGATTCATCACCATGGTATTCTCCTGTTCTAGGTATGATCCCCGAAAGCGGATAACAGCTGCACAAGCTTTGGAGCATGAGTAAATAACTAAATACTTTCACATATTCATTGCTCTTTCATTTCCTTGTGGCCTGGTTGTTTTGATCATTTCCAAAATACCTATAATTAGTCCATTACTGTTCTATTTCATTGTGGCCTGAATCTAGTTAGCAATGTTATAAAACAGCATTGCAGTAATATGCTGGAGCCATCTTTTGGACCATTCTGACCTGTTCTTGTCAAACTAAGAATCATGTGTTAGCTTTCATTTATACTCAATAGACTTTAAGTAGTCACTGTTCAATGAATTAGCCATACTTCTTTCTGATGGATTGCTTGAAGTTATTTCCGGTTTGAATTCTAGGTTTATTTCCTTTTTTTCCCATTTATTCAGGCTCATATTAAAAATCATTATACTCAGGCTTAAGTAGTCATTACGCAATGATTTAGTCATGCAATCATGCCTCTTTGCTTATTTATTGCCTACCATTATTTTCATTTTGATTATAGGTTTGTTTCCTTATTTTCATTTATTCAGGTATGATGTAAAAATTATAAATGAACATGTATGAAGTAAAATCTCTATACCTATATTTCGTGTTTAAATCTATTTTATTTTTTTCCATTAGTACTGATATGTTCCTTTCTAGACATGATTGAGCATTAACTGCTAGGATTGAAGGCTAATTGGACTCATCAATACCCTTGTAAATATTTATGCTTCATGAATCTTATAATAACATGAGAATATAATGGTTTCTGGATTCTAATATCTGTTTCTCGTTTTTAGAAGCTTTAATGATATTTGTTTATCTTAAACAAAGATGTACATTTTTCCATCCTGAAAAGTTGACAATGCAGCTGTACTTGATGCTGTGGTTTCCGTGACTACTTTTTTGTACATAAATGTTTCTGAATATGCTCTTTTCTTTGCTTAGATACTTTCGGATGGAACCACTACCTGGACGAAAGTAAGTTATGTGAGCAAATTCCAAAGAAATACCTGTTAGTTTGAATGGCTTCATGCTGAAAAATTCTCAAGATGTTTGGCATAAGATTTCATTTAGAAATGAAAGGTATTTCCTATACTCCTGACTGAACTTGTTTTCTGCTTAGCGCGCTTTTACCATCCCAACCAGGGGAGAAAATTGTACCGTATCCTGTTCGTCCAGTAGATACAACAACAGATTTTGAAGGAACAACAAGCCTTCAACCAACTCAACCGGTAACACACCTCTTCCTAACACTTCATTTTCCATACCTGGTTTAGGAACCCAACTTCTTGTTAGTTCCAATTACCCATCTGCAGCATAGATGTGAAATTGTGCCCGAGTTGTCCTGTGATGCATTTCTGTATTTCAGCCATCAGGGAATGCTCCTCCTGGAGGTCAATCTGTAGCAAGACCCATGCCAAGACAAATGCCGCAGCAACCTATGGTTGGGGGAATGCCAAGAGTGGCAGCTGGAGCAAACATGGCTGCCTTCAATGCTGCATCACAGGCTGGCATGGCTGGGCTCAATCCTGGAAACATCCCTATGCAGAGAGGCGCAGGTGGTCAGTCTCATCCGCACCAGGTAATTTTGGCCTTAATTGTGATTTGTTTTTGAAGAAGGCTTGTGATTGTGGAAGCACTTAAGCCTGATGTGTGTGACAAACAGTTGAGAAGGAAGGCGGATCAAGGGATGGGGATGCAGAACCCTGGGTATCCTCAGCAGAAGAGACGGTTCTGACCCTGACAAGAGGGAGCCATCTGGCATCTGACTGATGTGTAGTACTGTCTGTTGTGACGTATATCAGGTGTTTGAAACACGTTGCCTGTGTAAAAGCTGGCTGCTGCCGCAGTGTTGTAATTTTGTTATCAGCTTCCGAATGCGAATGCTGGTACATGTAAAACACATTAATCAGTTTAGACTTCAGACTCGAGATACCTGGCCTTGTTTAGTTTCAAAAAAAATTTGCAAAATTTTTCAGATTTTTCGTCACATCGAATCTTTAGACGTATGCATGAAGTATTAAATATAGACGAAAATAAAAACTAATTACACAGTTTGGTCGGAATTGACGAGACGAACCTTTTAAGTCTAGTTAGTCCATGATTGGACAATATTTGTCAAATACAAACGAAATTGGTACTATTCACATTTTGCAAAATATTTTCGGAACTAAACAAGGCCCTAAGCTGCTTGAATTTGGCTGCTTTGGTTTGCAACGGAAAGGTGTTACTTATGGCCTTGTTTAGTTTCAAAATATTTTGCAAAATCGATACTGTAGCTCTTTCGTTTGTATTTGACAAATATTGTCCAATCATGGACTAACTAGGCTCAAAAGATTCGTTTCGTCAATTCCGACCAAACTGTGCAATTAGTTTTTATTTTTGTCTATATTTAATACTTCATGCATGTGTCTAAAGATTCGATGTGACGGAGAATTTGAAAAATTTTGCAAAATTTCTTGGGAACTAAACAAGGCCATGTAAGTGGCCCAGTGAATCAAGCAAGTTATGCACATGCGTTGGAAATTTAGCATCTATTTGATTTGAGACAAATTTTGGCCATTGTCCAAAAATTTATGACCGGACTATTTCATTTCATTTCATTTTCGAAACTGACACGAGCTCCATTAAAATCTAGCGGCAGTAAATATTTTTCTAAAGGGGGGCAGGAGTGGCAATCCCGATTTTTTGCAGGTCCAAAAAGTTCGGCGTCCCGAGTTGACCATGCGTTCCTGGTGCATGCAGTGGCAACCACGAATGAGGAAGCGATCACAGACAAACACAGTGACCTGCCGTGCCAGGCAGAAATAGCAGGTTAGTGTTTCTTTCGGAGCCAAGCTCCGGCTGGCTCCGTGATTTATTCCCGTCGTCTCTTGGTCTTCGCATCCTTTCTCTTTTGCTAGTAGTCCTCTTCATCGGTGGTGACTAGTGAGCTGTGGTGGTGTTCGATAAAATATGTGAGAGCCGGTAACCTTACCAGAAGAGAGAAGAAGTAATTCTATGTAAAACCAAGATAGACAACAAAATATACCCAATGCTAACCAGGCTAGTACAATGTACACAACCAAACAACTACGAATTAGCCTAGTTAGAATAGGCTAAAGCTAGCCTGGCTTAGTTTTACTAGTCAGGCTCGTATAGAAAACGAACCAAACACACTCAAAGGAATTGAGCGTATCTGTTGGGCCAGGCTGGGCGCGCAAGCTACATGAGATGAGAGAGCAGCCGGTGCAAGGCCTGCTCATGCATCCTGGCAACCAATCACCTCTGCTTGGCCATGCTACATTCACCTAGGGCGTGTTTGTGGACCTATATCTGGCCGGCCTGGATATACGAACTCACCCACCACAGCCTAGAAGTTGTCGGCGCCGCCCATCTCCAGCGCCATTGTAGGCCAGGACGCGCTGTTCTTGGAGGAGGAGATTGTTGTTGTGGCCGAGGAGGATTCTGACGAGATTGTTCTGGTGGTGGAGCCCGTCTTGGTGGTGGACACCTCTGGGAAGATGGAGACAGAGGTGAATGCGGCAGCAGTGCAACAGCAAGGCGAGCTCGTTCAGCAGCAATAGCAGCGGCGGGGGCTGGCCAGCTCGAGGTGCAGCTACGTGGCCAACGCCCACGCACACAACCACGTGAACGGCGACATGAGGAGTACTGTGCAGTGGCTCTAGAGCGGAACCACAGCGCGCGTCACTCGCCGGGCAACGCCGCCGGCAACAACGGCATGTTGCGGTTCATGGAGGGGGTGTGGGAAGGGGGGTGGGGCAACTCCATGGACGTCGTCGTCGCCGGCCGTGGAGGAGCCAAGGCGCGCATAGGGTAAGGGGAAGTAGCGAAGGTGATTCCATCCTTGCCAAGGACTGTCGCGAGCCGCGTGAGCGCTACAATTGGCGAGCTGTAGAAAAACGGAAGAAAAAGTCGTTTCCCTAGAGCCACGAGAGAGAAGGCCTTTTGCACCGGATGAGCCTGGCTCGCGAGCGGGCTAAAAGCAACAAACACGGGAGTTGCAGCCCGGGAGCGCAACCGGGCTGCTGGGCCACCCTCACAAACGCACCCCTAGGCAACCAAATGCTGAGCAATTGCATGGCAGTAGCCTAGCGATGGAGGGTTTGTCTCGGGTGGTGCGATGCAGGTTGGAGCATGCAGGCAACCAAATGCCCCCTAAGAAGTCGCATGCCGGTTGCAGCTGATGGTTTAGGGGGTGTTTGGTTGGAAGTGTTAAAGTTTAACAGTACCGTAGTATTTTCGTTTTATTTGATAATTAGTATCTAATCATGGACTAATTAGGCTCAAAAGATTCGCCTCGCAAATTATTCTCTAATTCTGTTTTTAGTTCCATAAATAATTTATATTTAGTGCTACAACGGGGTGTTTGATTGGGCACCGACGGGGCAAAGCAGTAGCGTAGCGTGTGAGGGGATGGGCGTCAACAGGGCGGCCGGTGAGAGTGTCGGATGGCCTGCCGCCAGTCGTAGATGGGAAGAAGGGCAACGTTGCCTCCTGTTCGTCAATCGGCTAGAGCGCCATCTCTTCCGTCGGCTCGAGGATTGACTGCCACCATGGAGAGAGAGGAAGCTCATGTAGTAAGGAGTGCCACTAGGGAGGAGCAACGCTAGGGAGGGCCACCGCCGGGGAGGGCGAGGCACAGGCACGAGTGATGTCGGGTGATTCCGAGCACGTGGGGAGGAGAGAGAGGAATGAAAAATAGGTAGGCGCTTAGCCTGTTGGAGTGCAGTTTTTAACCTCCACTACCTAAATATAGAATAGATAGTCTGTTTAGGTAGTCTGCTGAACATGCTCTTACTTTGAACTCGGATGGAACCGAGCAGCCAAACAACCAAAGACAAGCTAGGAGCGAATGTAAACAATAGGGCCTTGTTTAGTTCAAAAAAATTGTAAAATTTTCAGATTCTTCGTCACATCGAATTATGCGGCACATATATGAAATATTATATATAGATAAAAAATAACTAATTGTACAGTTTACCTGTAATTTGCGAGACGAATCTTTTGAGCCTAGTTAGTACATGATTGGACAATATTTATCAAATACAAACAAAAATACTACCGTATCTATTTTGCAAAAAAAATTGAAACTAAACAAGGCCAGGCCAATAACCAACCTCAACCAGTCGTCCAATAATCGCGACAGCAGCATAAGTTGACTGCCCCACTAACATCCCCTCC
>Ga0182004_10002354_pt1 | contig 14627 bp, 10 predicted proteins | sample Sormic07211540_1_FD_120479 | JGI IMG/M metagenome (GOLD analysis project Ga0182004, IMG submission 120479) | Endophyte microbial communities from Sorghum bicolor roots, Mead, Nebraska, USA - 072115-40_1 MetaG | ecosystem: Host-associated > Plants > Roots > Unclassified | place: USA: Nebraska...
ATATATTTATATATATATATATATATATATATATATATATATATATATATATATATATATATATATATATATATATATATATATATATATATATATATTTCTATACTCCCGGGAGTAGTTACTCCCGTCTTCAATAAACCATATTATGTATGTGTTCATACTAATTTATCAGTTTGAGTATGTTTATATACTCATTTAAGATACTTCAAATCTTCGTAAATGATTTTTTTTCAAAAAAGATCATACTTTTTAATATATTACTAAAATGATCTTTCAGCCCCTTTGACCTGTCGCTCTTCTCTCTATTCGTTTGTCCCACACTATCGCACCTCTTAGAGCATCTCCACTAGATAACATATTCAAATAAATAGCATTTTAGGAGATAGAAATGCTGCAGCAGCAGATATACTATGTAATCTTATGTACCTATAATTCCAAGAGATCTCTTAAAAGAACCATACGTTCTACTAAATAAACGAAATAAACAAACCACTCTCTCCTATCCCTAAATAAATATAGGAGACACCTTTTACGTAATCGATCTGTTGTAGTAGCACATGATCTATTAAATAAATGAGATGAACAAACCCCTCTCCCCTATCCCTAAATAGACTTCAAAAAACATATTTAGGACTCCAAATGGCTTTCAATTAAAAAATTATTAACTTCAAAGTTATTGATCGTTCGGAGAATTTGAATACTTTTGACAAAATTTTAAACATTCGAGAAAAATTCTTAAATAAATTTCATTTTTCTCATAAATTAAAATAATTTTTGGGGACTAAATTTTTTTGATCAAAATCTTTCCTATTTGAAGGTCGTAGACCACATTGATCTCTATAAATCTAATATAAAGTCCATCTTCATTTGACTTTACATGGAAAAGTTATAAAGTACATTTTGTGGAAGTATTAAGACTTGCTAGGTAGGAGTGATGTCTTTGTTAGTCGATTTCTAGAGGCATCATCCTTGGAGTGCCCCACCTCTGTTAATAGCCATTTTAAAGGTGGATATCTTGATATGTCCATAATCGATTCATAGCGGTGACCATTATAAGACATCCATCTTTAATAAATAGAAGATCATCCTTTCAAAGCTTGTCTCTAAATCTTCAATAAGAAAGACTCTAAATCTCCCTTTGGCATAGCTCCCGGCCCTAGCTTCACTCTCGGCTTCCGTGGAGCCTTGCCAAGCACTAAAAATGCATTTGGATTCTAGTGGGGAGCTGATAAGGGCATGTTCAACCCATAGACAGCGGTCTGTCTTTATGTTTTTGAAATCTACAACATAGATACCTTATACAACCCATAGCATGTGTTGTCTTTTATTACTGTCTAGAAGTGATTTAATGCTTATGAATAGCTATGATTAATTATAAATATTATTTCTATATGTCACACCCACTTTTAAAGAACAACACCAGGCTAGCTATATGTGTGCCCAGGAAGTCCACACATATAACAACAGAAAAGAACAGTATCAGAAACAATGTTATATAGCGAATCGCAGAACGGTAACTAATCTTCAGGTTCAATCTTCACAGGGACGATTGACTAGGCGTAACATATGCCTAGCACTTCTTGTATAGTGAGAACATCCTTCATGATTCCATCGCTCTTCTGATCAACTCTTACTAGTAAACTGGAGTGGTGGGAAATAGCAAAAGTGAGTACATGTCGTACTCTACAAGTATAACCAGGGGTTCAAGATGCTCAAATAGCTGAGACTGTTTTGACTGCATTTAGCTTTTATATGTATGTATCATATTTATCATTGGATAGCAAATATCAAGAAAGCAAAATTAATCCCATAACCACATGATCAATGTATACAAGAATTAAGAATAACACATATAAACAACATAATAAACCATCATTTATTATCATTAATCATGTTCATCAGTGTCCGTCTATTCCGTCAGTTTTCCATGCCGTCCGTATCCGTGGGCACGGCTAGTATACCAAATTTAACACTCTACAGAGGTTGTACATCTTTACCCATGAGTCATGATTTACCCTTTCGCCCAAGGCCCGTCAACCTCTTAACCCACTACCAAAGAAGGTTGGCAGGGATCACTATGAAGCCTTTCAAAAGTTTATCTAATAAGTTAAGGCCGCAAGGTTTCCTGGGCGCGCAGATATAGAGCCCACCTTCCAAATGGCACAATGACTCGCAGCCTATACACATAAGGACAGAGGCCACACTATACCCAAAACAGCAAGCCCCTCTAGCGCTCTTTCGGGTAACCTCTAACAAGCTAGATAAGATTTTCATACTGAGCTAAAGCTAGAGTCATATAGCCCTCATGGTTGTACGAGTTGTCACAGCTTTTGCCAAGGGATAAGTAGGGTCAAGATCAATCTAGAAAAAGCTAGAGTTCTTTCCACCCTTTATGTTCAAGTTGCTAGAAAGCTTATTTTATTGTTTATTGTATATCCAAATATTCATGTTACAAGATCATGGATTATAATCGAGCACTAGCAAAAACTACCCAAATGCATATCCAAATAGGTATCAAGGAATTTAAGATAACAATCATCTATGATTTTACTAGGGTTGTCAAGCTGAACACATGCATATGATATATGTGTAATTATAAGCGTATAGGTAACAAGGATGGTCTCAAGTTATACTTGCCTTAAACACTTGCTCAATTCTCACATCATCAGCTTTCGATCACCACCTTCTGATCTTCAACACTCATGGACAACTCTTCTACTCGCGGATTATAGCAACCAAGCATATCAACAAACATACAAGCAACCAGTGGCGAAGCTAGAGCAAATTAGAGGGGGTGCACTTAGCTTGTGAGTGCATAGACATCTTCCCTACGGGGTGCATACATGGTGAAATTTTGGACCTAATCACTGTTTTTACAATTTTTAGGGGGGTGCATTTGCACCCTCTGATTACTATGTAGCTTCGCCCCTGCAAGCAACTAACAGAAACAACTAAGAACAGTACACCACACGAGAGGAAACAAAAGGCTTGAAAACAACGTGCTAAAAAGACGATCATTGCTACGGTCGGTAAAATAAACTTTTATCAAAAGAAATGTATTAAGATAAAAAGAAACAAATATAAGCTTGATTATTTTAAGTGAAAAAACATATGAATGACATTTATTTAGATTACTCAACTCTATTTTGGTTTAAAAGCCTGAGTTAGAACTAGTCATGTTTTTATTTATAAATATTGATGTACAAGTAGGTTAGACGTCTATTTTATTTTATAAAATAAATCATAGGTGAGAACGTCTAATTCGAATTTAATAAAGCTAACAAATTTAATTAACATAATGCAATAGGCTGGAAAACAAGGAATAAAGATGTGCCGAACAAGGAGCAAATTTATTTATTTTTTGTTATTTTCATGAGCACTCAAATACAAAACTAAATCAATTTTCATCTATTTTGAAAGGAGCAGATTTTAGGATGTTACACTATATATCATTGTGTTGCTAGTTGATTAAAATAGATCAAACATAAATACATTAAAATTATTATTGCAGATTTCTGTTGCCGTTCAAATATAAACACAAACAACAAGATTATGAGAGCCTCTCTCTCAAATCAACAAAGCACGTGAGCAAGCTTCTCCGTTTCTCTTGAGTAGCATCAGGAAAGCAGTATCAAAAACACCAGATCACTTTTGATGGAGCGGGACAGACCAACGGTGGATCGTGTGCAGTGCGGCACCCCGCGCCTGGCAATCTGGCTGCAGCTCCTGCAGGACTCCCAGCGGCGGCTCCTGCAGGGCGCTCGGCAGCTCACGAGCGGCGGGCAGTGGCGGCTCACGCAGCGCGACCCGGCGGCAGCTTGTGCAGTGTTCTCCTCGGTGATTCGCATGCGGCAGCTCCCCACAGGGCGCTCGATGGCGCGCCTGTCTTGCAGTGCGGGCCCAAAGAAGAAAGGTTAAACTGCTAGGACCGGCGTGACGAATGCGAAGGCGAAGGTTCCTGTCCGCGCGGGCACGGGATCCGGGTGCCCTCAAGTCGACGACTGCGATCGTACAGCGGTGCTCAAGCTGACGACTCGGCCTCGGGCCACGAGCGCTCCTCGTCGCCTCACGAGTCGACGGCGGCTGCGTCTATTGGCCTCGGCGGGGGTTATTTTGCAAAATTGGTATCATGTTAACAGACCCGTTGTATGTGTGTCGCAAGAATAACATCTCTCTTTAGGCCTTGTTTACTTCTAAAATTTTTTTGCAAAATAGGAATAGTAGCACTTTCATTTATATTTGACAAATATTATTCAATTATGGACTAACTAGACTCAAAAGATTCGTCTCGTCAATTTCGACCAAACTGTGCAATTAGTTTTTATTTTTGTCTATATTTAATACTCCATGCATACATCTAAAGATTCGATGTGACGGAGAATCTGAAAAATTTTGTAAAATTTTTTGGGAACTAAACAAGGCCACTATGAGCCGAGAGCTAAAAAGACCCACTCTCCACCGCTTCCCGCTGCTCCCCATCAAAATCACCCATTTGGAGAATTAAAATGTGAAGCTCAAAATTATGAAGCGAAGCTATACCAAAGTGGCCAGTATTGACAGGTTTCATGTCAAATTCATCTTTGAACAATCAAATATCAAGTTTGTTGTAGCATCTCTATCATGTATACCCATATTTCTCAAGGCTCGCAAAAATTATTGAGATTATTTGGTTTCATATTGTCGGTCAAATTGCCTAAACCTTAAAAGTCCCACGTTTTACAGAGTCACCTCTAAATAATTAGCACAAAGAGTGGTAGAATGTTTGTAATTTATATACAACTCCAATTTATCAACCGTCGTCCGGTACATTTTTTTTATATAATTGAGTTTCCTTTTCAATAAAACTTGGCCATTTTCTTTCATGATTTCAATATTTCTCTCTCTACGGATGCAGCAACGCACGTGGTATCTTCAGTGCTTAACAGAGGTAGTTCCTTGCTTGAGACATAAGTACATGATTACTTATAAAGGCGTCTCCTAGAAATAAGCACCTCTGTTTATTAGTAGCATGTCTCCTAAAAGCTTATATAGTAGTAATATATCAAGAATTATGCTCCGGTAGACCCTTATTTGCACGGATCTTAAAGCAGTCTAGTACGTATTATTATGTTTGCATTATGTGCTTTTATTTTGATCTTTGTTTTATTATGTTCCAATTAATTATGTTTGAACCATGCGTTTTATTTGTGATTGAAATACTTTAGGTTAATAGTAGAGGAGAAATGAAGATTATAGAGGGGCAACGTGCATTTGTGAGAAAATAAAATAGGTAGTCTTCTTTAAGTACTATATCTATATGGCACTATCAATGCAGAAATAAAATAGGGAGCAATCCCAATGCAGAAACTATCGTAATTTCTATAGATATATTAATTGTAGTGACACCTAAGCATTTTGCTGATGTGGCAAGAGAGTTATTGAATAGAGAGAGTAAAAATCATAGAAACTGAGTCTAAGAGCATCTCCAAGAGATTCTCTGTATTGTTCCTAAATGCTAGGAATAGAGATTTCCATGAAAAATTACTATCCAACAGCTTCCCTAAATGGTCATCCAAATATAGCCATTGTCTATTCCGAATTTTTCGCTAGCCAAATATAGAAGACAAGAATAACTCTCTAGAGTGCATATGAGATTTAGCAAAACTGTTGGAAAGTGAAAAGATATAGAAAGCTATTTTTATGCAAATGACTCTCCAAATGATGATTTAGAGAGTGAGATTTAGAAAGGCTCTTGGAGATGCTATAAGTTAGAAACCATGTCTACATGAAATTCAAGACATGAAGTGATATGATTGGCTAAGAATGGAGAGAGAATGAATATGATTGGATAAAAAATATTCTATAGAAACTATGCATTGGAACCATAGTTTCTATATATATAGTGTCTATAAAAATTAATAGGTATAGAAACTACAATTGGGAGTGCCCTTACAAGAGTTATACTCCGGTAGAGCTTCTAAAAGTATTTGCACGGATCTTAAAGCAGTCCAGTACGTATTATTATTTTTTAATTAATTAACCCACGGGTCTCTTATAGGCCTGGCCCATATCCATACCCATACTGAGCCCCGCCATGTCCAAACGTTCACTATTTCGTGTTTGGTCAGGAGTAGAGGCGGCGAGTCGTCGATAGGGCAGCCACATCGGACTTTAAGATGTGTGCAAACTTTTTTAGAAGGTCCATTAGAATGGGTGGGCATGGGCTATGATGCGAATAGTATTTTCTACTATAACTTAATAGCTAAACGAACAGAGCTGACTTATACAGTATTTTTTTTTCTACATTCATTTTCTAGACTCTCCCGTGCACTAGCGACTTTATCTTTTCTAGTTATCGGTTTTTAAGTACAGGTTAAAAGTGTTGTATTAAAATCTTGAGAGAATTATGTATTTGGCACTGAAACAAATCCGTCTTCCACTTTTGGCACATAAAAAAAATTTTAAACTATCTTATCAGCTGGCACCAAGATGAAGTTCGTTCACTACATGGCACTGTCGTCCATTTGGGCTAGTAACAATGTCAAGTGGCTAGTAAAATGACATGAATACCCTTGTTTGTATTAGAAGCTGAATGCACGAGTAACATCTGGTATGTTGGTTACTGAGGAAAAAAACGTCATCTAACAGATGGATTGATCAAATGGACGGCTGTGCCATCTAGGGAAGAAATTTTCAAACTTGGTGCTTGATAAAAAAGTTCAAATTTTTGAGTCCCAAATGTGTAAGATTGATTTGTTTCCATGCCAAATACATAATTCTCTCTAAAATATTTCTCTGCACCCATAAAATGTTCTAAACTTTCTAAAACATATTATTTTTAATAAAGATACTTGTATTAAACAGTTTTCATAGAGATACTTTGATTCATTATTTTTAATGCTTATTTAGAGACTTTAAATTTGAAACGTTTCAACAAGAATCAGGAGTCCTACCAAGTGGAACCGTGGTCCTACCAAACCACCCACTCCCTGTCGTTATTCACTTCTTCCCTTCACTTCTCATCTTTCTTCTGTCAGCGTTGTGATAAATGCTGTGATCGTTGAATTGGAATTGCTGAATTAACCTGTAAATCTGCAATGCTTGTGAGATGCGAAGTATATTTACGGATTCGTAGACAAACCACTTGTATGCTTATTGAGCGATGCTAAGGTATACCCTTTACTTTTTAAGAGGTAAAATCTCAAATAAATCTAAACCATTGATTCTTTTGAATTTTATGGATTTTTAAATTAATTAGTTAATTAATTAATTAATATAGAAAAATATAAATTATTGTTGACTCCCTAAATCACTGGGAAAGAAGCCGTGAGTGTCGCTTTCCTTTTTCGTGGTCCATGAATAATTTGCGAGAACAAAAATATACAGTTGTGCACACCGTCTGGGATATATTAAATTAACAAGAAAATATTTATTGATAAAATAAATATGCATGTTTTCAGACCTTTTACACATAATTTAAATGTCTACCCACACAATTACTTTAAATCTGTATGAACGATTGTATTAAAGTGGTTAAATAATATACAAAAGTCGAGAAACAAGTCATGCTAACTTCGTCGCAAAAATAAAAGAAAGAAACAAGGTCATGCTAACTAATAAAAACTATTAAACAAGTCATATTATGAACATATTATGTCACGTCACATGCAAATGAAGTACACTTCGCGTGGGCACATATGCAAATCACGTCCATGCGAATTGAGATGTATTAAGTCTATGTAAAATTACATGGTAATCAAAATATATCAATTCCAAAGTTCCAAAACAAGAAAGATTTATCATATCCACCAGATCACACATGCATGTCAAATCTAGGAATAGATTTTTTATATCAAAAGCTTTCCTAATTTATCCTACTTTACAAAATAAAAAATTCAAAACACATATATTTCGCCTATCACCTCCCTTAGAGGTAATATGTGACCATAACAGTCAGATCAAACGAAGGCTTATTGGCTTATTGCCAACTATTCATTTTTTGCAAGATAAGAAACGAAGCCTTAGCTAGTTTGCTGTCAGTTCTCTCGCTTAATGACACATAAATCTCAGGAGGGCAGTTCGAGTTTCATCGGACCACTTCGAAAGGCATGCTTGCATGTGTCCAAAGCTTTGATTGCATCTTTAAAACGAACTACTGAATTTGGAATCCAAATGTGCAGCTTAACGATTAGTACATTAAAATGTGCGGGTTCATAGTTATTCCCTTCTTTTCAAAATGTAGGTTGTCTTTGTATTTGAAAAAGTCTACAATTGAAAATTGATCAGAATTACTCAAATTTGGATAGTTGTGCTTACCAACTACATAACTACTACAAATTAACATTTTCATTTTTCTCTTTGAGTTTAGTACCACGAATGGCCGCCACGTAGACTATGTCTTTGAATTGCTTATCTTTGAATTAACAATTTTATAAAAAAATAAAGAACGAAGTATAAGTGAACTTTTTCTCTATCTTAATACAAAGACGTGCAAATCTTTTATGTAATCTAGAAAAAAAATTATACATGCGCGTGACAGTGAGGAGCTAAGATGTAGAGCGAGTTTTCAAAGGAATGTTACACGCATGAGCATGACTAATCTCTCATCATTACTAGTCATGCATTCTTGTCAACCGTTGTCATAGTATTTGGTGACACATTAGGGCACTCACAATGCAGACTCTATCATAGAGTCTAAAGTTATTTATTACCTCGAATAATGTGTACTTAGAATCTAAATAAGACTTGGAGTCTTATTTTTTCTGCTTCTTTTTTCAATAAATATACTGCCACATCAGCAAAATACCATACATAATATATAATTAATTGTCTTAGACTCTGTGATAGAGTCTTATTGTGAATGCCCTTAGTAAAAACGGTGATACCGTACCAATATCTTGGTGGGAAGCAATTAATTTTGTTAAATAAGCAAGACCCTACTTTTGTCGCTTCGTAAATACACACGGCCAAATCAAATCTGTACTCTAGCCATAGAAGCTTTAAATAGAAATTGGTAGGAAGCGCAACAAATTTTTTTGTTAATTAAATAGTATATATACAAATGAGCATGACCTCACTTTTGAGCTCCATAAATACTCACTACTGTCAAGTCAAATCTCTATAAGCTCCAACAAGCTCATAGATATATAGATACGTTAGCACAGCGCCGCTCCACACACACACTGCACGGTCGCGGCATGGAGGTGGACCATGGCGCGGCCGGCAACGGCAACGGCAACGGCAACCATGTCCAAATCCAAAGTCGTCGCGCGGCGGAGTCGTTGTCGTCGTCGGGGTCGCCGCACAAGCCGCCGCTCGTTGACGACGACGGGCGGCCGCTCCGCACGGGCACGCTGTGGACAGCCAGCGCGCACATCATCACCGCCGTGATCGGCTCCGGCGTGCTCTCGCTGGCGTGGGGCGTCGCGCAGCTCGGTTGGGCGGGCGGCCCCGCCGCGATTGTGGTCTTCGGCGCCGTCATCTACTACACCTCCACGCTCCTCGCCGAGTGCTACCGCTCCGGCGACCCCATGTTCGGCCCGCGCAACCGCACCTACATCGACGCCGTCCGCGCCTCCCTCGGCGACTCCAAGGAGAGGCTCTGCGGCGCCATCCAGCTCTCCAACCTCTTCGGCATCGGCATCGGCGTCTCCATTGCTGCCTCCGTCAGCATGCAGTAAGTTGGTGACTGACTGGTGACCAAATCAAACCGCATCATATATTTGGCGTAAATGCCATTTCCTCCGTGTCGTCGTCAGCAAGTTCTTTGTTGCATGCATCCATGAGCAGAGCCATCAGGAGGGCGGGGTGCTTTCACTACAGAGGCCACGGTGACCCCTGCCACGCCTCCACCAGCCCATACATCGCCATCTTCGGCGTGATGCAGATCGTCTTCTCGCAGATCCCTGACCTGGACAAGGTATGGTGGCTCTCCACCGTCGCCGCCATCATGTCCTTCTCCTACTCCGCCATCGGCATCTGCCTTGGTGTTGCCCAGATTGAAGGTACGTTCTTTCTTTCGATCCGTGCACCGCACGTGTCCTGACACGGCGTTGAAATCAGAAGAGATAAAAATGTTACCTTTTGTTAACTACTGACTTCCTTATGATTGCAGCACACGGAGGACCAAGGGGGAGCCTCGCCGGCGTCATCGGCGCCGGCGCCGGCGTGACGGTGATGCAGAAGGTGTGGCGGAGCCTGCAGGCCTTCGGGAACATCGCGTTCGCGTACGGTTTCTCCCTGATCCTGCTGGAGATCCAGGACACGATCAGGTCGCCGCCGCCGTCGGAGGCCAGAGTGATGAAGAAGGCGACGGCGGTGAGCGTGGCGGTGACGACGGTGATCTACCTGCTGTGCGGCTGCATCGGGTACGCGGCGTTCGGCGGGTCGGCCCCGGACAACCTGCTGACGGGGTTCGGCTTCTACGAGCCCTTCTGGCTGCTGGACGTGGCCAACGCCTTCGTGGTGGTGCACCTGGTGGGCACCTACCAGGTCATGTCGCAGCCCGTCTTCGCCTACGTCGAGCGCCGCGCCGCCGCAGCCTGGCCTGGCAGCGCGCTGGTCCGCGACAGGGAGGTCAGGGTCGGGGCAGCCATGCCGGCGTTCACCGTCAGCCCCATCCGGCTCGCGTGGCGCACGGCGTACGTGTGCGTCACCACGGCCGTGGCCATGCTGCTGCCCTTCTTCGGCTCCGTCGTCGGACTCATCGGCGCGCTCGGGTTCTGGCCGCTCACCGTCTACTTCCCCGTGGAGATGTACATCGCGCAGCGCCGGCTGCCGCGGGGGAGCAGGCGGTGGATGCTCTTGCAGGGGCTCAGCGCCGGCTGCCTTGTCGTGTCCGTCGCTGCCGCTGCTGGGTCCATCGCCGGCGTCGTGGAAGACCTCAAGGCGCACAATCCCTTCTGCTGGTCGTGCTGACCCAACAGACACTGTCTGGCTACCCATAACCCGAATCACAGCGGCGAGAAACAGATGTTGTACTACTGTCTTTTACTAGCTTTCTTCTCGATCGGGATTGTATCGGAGCTGCAAGCAAGATACTTGATTTGCAATTCAATCCTCTAGCCGTTGCACTGCAATGTTTTAATTTAGTTAATCCTCAGAATTAAATGCACCGAAGCTGCTTCTTTGTTTCTCGCACATCATTATATTAGGCCGTTCTGTTATCAGTAATAAGGTCCTCTCTGGATGCTGTAGATTATAATTACCTGTTTTTAATCCAAATACATATAGAAAATAGACTAGCTAATTATTAGGTGGATCTCTAAATAATAACTATCTTATTACTTAGTTGGACAAAATTAGATGATAGCAGCTAATAGGTAAGAAACAACAACTATCTCACCAATTAGCTATGTATACAAACACTCTAGTAACTAATAGGTAGATAGTCAGCATCTCCAACAATTTGCTAAAAAACGTTTGCTAAATCTTACGTTTTGGCAAGTTGCTAAAAGATTTGACAAGTAAAATATTTTGTCATCTCCAACAGTTTGCTAATTGAACTGGCCAAATTATGAAAAAACAGGCCCACCACTAAACTACCAACAACCAGATCGATGGATCCATGCCCTTTGTCTGCTCGCAAGAGTTCTGTTGTCCGTCGACGCGTCCTCTCCTGTTGCCGTTGCGCCGCCGTCGTAGTACACCGCAGGGCCAGCCACCTCTTCCTCCACGGTGTACAAGTGACCAAGCCGGCCATCTCCAGGATCTCCTCCTCTACGATCAGCTCTTAGTACCAGTACCAGCACATGTCATCGCTATCGAGCAGCTGTACAGCACCTATGCAGCAACAAGCAGGCCGGCAGGTTCAGGCAATAAAAACTTTTCTATCAATTTCTGCCAGCGACAAGACAGGGAGCAGCTCGGCATAGAATGTGCAGGCGAATCTCAGCAACAGCTCGGCAGGGAGTACGGGCCAGAACTTTCACCTGGCGCGCGGGAAAGGAAGCCAAGACAGAAATCGCGCGATGGCAAGTGCTTCCGCGTAGCGGAAATCTACACGCGCGGCTGAGAAAATTGGCAAGCGAAACAATTTGGTAAGTGAGAATACCAAACTGTTGGAGCAAGTTTTTTTTGCCTCTTTTGCCAATTTTTTAGGATGACAAGTGTTTTAGCAAACTGTTGGAGATGCTCGCTAACTACTATCAACTAGTGGATCCAAACATGATCTAAAAGGCACATCCACGCAAAAGAAAAAAAAGAGACTAGAGATGCCATATTCACGGCCGGTTTGGCAGGCTCCTATCTAGCTCCGACTTTTGCTCTGTCTTTTTCAAAGGAGTTCTGCTAAATGTTTTTCTGTAAAAATCATTTTGAGTAAAAAACAGAGAAGCCAAAGCTATTTTAGTAAAATGATAAATTATGCCTTCTTTAAATCGGCTCTTGCTCCTCTAGAGGAGCCTCTCATGGAGCCACGCCAAACATCCCCTCAAACATGCCTAAAGGAGACATGCACGCAAAAGCACAAAAAAAAAACGGAGTATTCAATCAACATAATTAAGACAAGTCTCAAAGCCCATATAATAGTTTACGAGCATTTGTACAGCTCATGGAAAATGATCTTAGTACCCTCAAGAAAAGTTCCCACTTCTCGTACTTATCTTCGATACTATCTACTGCGACCAAAAGTCAAATAAGCACTACAAATCAAATACATATGCCACCAATTTATCTTTATAATTTCAGTTCTTACCGAAACTCATGATATATTCTATTTTACATCCTTTCTAATCTACATAAATATAGATTTTGGTAAAAATGCTTTTTAGCGATCTTTTTAATAATTAGATCTCCAAATATAGACATATTATTATATTCCAGATTTCTCGCTCATCATATGTGGAGAGTAAGGAACTAAGGATGACTATCTAGAGTATGCGCAAGATATAGAAAAAACTATTTAAGTGTACAAAGATATAGAAAATTATTTTTACTTAAATGATTCTCAAAATGATAATTTAAAGAGTAAATTTTAGAAAGACTCTTGTAGATATTCTAAAGTTTTTGGAGCTGCACAAAAGATAACTGTTCAATAGAAATTGCATTCATGCTCATTATTAGACATGCACGTGTGTAAACAAATCAATTCATAATAGAGGAATATTATCCTTTTCCTAAGAAAATAAAAAAAATTGACAGATCAATTCGATATCATAAAAAATTTAATCATGATCCATTTACAATTTACATGGGTCCATGATTGCACGACAAGATCAACGTGTGCTCTACAACATTATTTTTACCATATGTTTTGGACACTCTAGAGGCCAATAAAATTTTCCTTTTCTGTTGGGGCCAGAGTGAGAAAAGTGGGCTCGAGAATAGGTTCTCAGGGAACGGATGGCACAGGTGCCAGAAACACAGATGAGAATATTTTTTTTTGTGAGAATAAATGCAGTGCATGATTGCTCTATAGACTAACGAAAATAGCTCAATAGAGGGAAACATCAGGAATGAAAGAGATTTGGAGAGAGGTGGTGATTTTATTTTTTTCATAGTATATGCCATAGCCAGCTCTTTTTGGACAGCCGAATAATAGTTTAAGAAGTGAAGGAAATTTGCAAAGTTGTCAGCCTTTCGAAAATCTACTATCTGCATCATCATTTGAAGAGCTATTTAAGTAAAAATCATTTTCTATATATTTGTATTCTATTGTGCACAGTCTAGAGAGATAGATATCCTCGCTCTTCATCTGTGGCTAGCAAGAAATTTAGAATAGAGGATATATTTAGATGTCCAATTCAAGAGACTCTTGAAGGTATTTTTTGACCAAAATCTAGGAAATACTCCACAGAAATAGAATCCATACTCTTCTCCAAAACAACATCGGTGGAGCTGCAAAACCTTCATCGAGATTATAATACTCATGTCATGACCTGCCCCCTAAATCTAAATCTGTGAAAATAGATTTTTTTTAGTGCAGCACTGTCTTTATCCATTCATCGAAATATAGTTACAAATACCATTGGGAGACTCCAAAAACCAACATGTCTATCTACGGCAAATTTACAGAGCTCTTAGCTAGGAGATGTGCATCAATATTTGAACTTCACCATTCGAAGAAAAAATCATTTCCACGACGATGGCGCCATACTTGCCCTAGCCCCTCGTCATAGATACTTCGAACTAAGGCTGTGTCACACCCAATTTCAAAGAAGAAATTGAATGCATAAACTCATATGTCCCCAGAGATCAATCACACACATAAGTCACAAATTACATATCATCATTGCAGTGTTTACAACAAACGTAGTCATAACAACACATAGTTTGGTACAACAACGGAATATAAATAAGATAATTCTCTCAGGCCTTGCACACGGAAGGTTGACTGGTAAAGCACAAACCTAAAAGTGTTCCGAGTAGTCCTCGATCATAGCTACCATCATCTGTTACCCATTCGAAATTTTTATTCAAAGAGAAATATAGAAACAAGAGTGAGTACATTTCGTACCACTACACCACAACACTTTTTTAGCGTCAGATATCCGACGCTAAATCTTTTTTTAGCATTGGATGATCTTACGCTAAATATTGTTTACAGATCAACTGACGCTAAATCTATATTTACCGATTCACTGTCTGACGCGATAGATATCCATATTTAACGTCATAATATCTGACGCTAAAACCCTGCACAGCGTCAC
>Ga0182004_10002355_pt1 | contig 14625 bp, 17 predicted proteins | sample Sormic07211540_1_FD_120479 | JGI IMG/M metagenome (GOLD analysis project Ga0182004, IMG submission 120479) | Endophyte microbial communities from Sorghum bicolor roots, Mead, Nebraska, USA - 072115-40_1 MetaG | ecosystem: Host-associated > Plants > Roots > Unclassified | place: USA: Nebraska...
CGAGTTGCATGTTTGACGACGTCTTGTTGTAAATGGTAAAGAATTCAGAGACGAAGGAGAAACAGAGTTAAAGAAGCTGATGAGCAAAATTCAGAAGGACCAACAAGGCAAGCACTGCATACTGTTATCTAAAGAACTGAAAGGCAGTCAGAAATGGCTATCAGCCATGTGTTTATACGTACGTCACTTCAGTATTTCCAATAGTATCATTGTAAGAGATGTTCATCAATATGCACATTAGCATAAGACGAAGAAGAACGAAAAAAAAAAGAATTCGGATCAAAGAAACGCGCAGGACGGAGCCGCCGCATCCAAGGAGCCGGGCTCGGGCATGCCGGAGCAGAGAATATAATCATCATCACGCGTCCTGGGCGTAGAAGTCGATGATCTCCTTGAGGTCGAGGTGCAGGATCTGGGAGACGGACCGGGCATCGCAGGCGAGCCAGAGGATGTGCTCGAAGAGGATGGCGTCGACGTCGACGAAGATGGCGCCGCCCCTGCGCTCCTCCTTCCGGGCCACCGTCTCCAGGAGCAGCCGGAACGGGTAGGAGTCGAGCACGAGGCGGTCCACCGCGAACGCCCGCCGCTCCTTCCCGACCACGACCGTCACCGTGGCCGGCGACTCGTCGGCGTCGGCTGCCGCGGCGTCGAGGGAGCGGTAGCCGATGCGGGGCGGCGAGGCTGACGGCCACCGGAGGAAGACGCAGCAGCCGGCCATGGCGACGGCGCCTTTCTGCTGCTCCTCGGAATGGTTTCCGCGTGGCGTGGCAGCTGATGAATGTTTCTTGGGTGGGTGTGCAAAGGCTTGGCTTTGGATGGAGCGAACTCGTTTATATGAGATGAGACGGCGGGGGAGGTTGAACGAACCGTTGGGGGAGAATTTACGGAACAGGGCCTAGTATCTGTGGGAATCACCCAATGTAGTATGTGCACGAGTGGTAACTTGAAAGTATCTGATTCTTGGAAAGTAGAGGGTTCTATATGAAAAGTGCTACCTCCATTGGATGCTACTCCGTACTAGCTTTGTCTTGGGATAGCCGTTGGGTTGGACCTGGCCATGCTGATTGCGAGATCGTGGAAAAGGACAGGCCGGGGGCGTATTTCCTGAACGGGACCACGTCTCCGTGTCCGCCACTCCGTTGTTCTCGCTCGATGATGGGGGAGGGGGGCTGGGGCTTGTGCCTTGCCCGTTGTTTCCCCGTCGTCTCGTGCCCTCATGGTCACACTCTGACTCTCGTGTCATGTGTACTAACAACTTGTACGCTATACCTGACTCATCTCCATGACTCCATCGGCTGCTTGGCCGTAGAAAAAGCACCACCGCCCGGGCATTAGCGTGTGCGACGCCGAGACAGACAGAGACGTGTGCTCCGCTCGGTTCCATGCACGCGGCTCGGGTGGCGGCGCGCGGGCAACCAGCGGCCGAACCGAACCGTGGTGACGACGTCCCCTGACGCGGCGCGGAAGTGGCCTCTGCGGCTGTGGGCCTGTGGTGGTGGCGCCGCACGCGGTGCGGCCGGTGCTAGTGCCGCGCGGGGAACACGTCGTGGTGGCAACGGTCCAGCCCAACGGAAGTTTCGCGCGCGCCGCCCGGATCACTGTCCGTCTCCTTATCGTGCCTGTTGCAGGCGTACCTGCAGCAGTAGGCATCACCAACTCTTGACTCTCTATGCGTGTGTTCCTCTGAGAGTATACGGGCGCAGCTGACGGATCAGTTCCGTTCCGTTGATGTGGACTGTTTCTTCGTAAGGTTAACGCCCAAGCAGGGTAGATTGGTCATCTGCACTTTTTCTCCGAGGTGAATGTAACTTGTTTCTTTAGATTTTTTTATTTGGCATAGCTCCTTTTTTTCACTAGTGACGTAACTTTTTTTAGCTTGTGGAGGAGCTCTACTCGTAGAGATCTTTAAATTATGTTCTTATAGAATCCCACAAAGCAAGTTGAAGCACGAAGAAACAACTATTTTCAGCATCATCCCGCACTAATCTAGCATGTTTTTGTTTCAAAAATACTCGTTTGACAAAAGAAAAGCTTCAAACAAGTTGTGAAGTTGCTCGAAAAGTTAGGCTCATAGTTGACGTCGGCCCTCAAGACACTTGAACTTCATATTGGAACACAAGAACAATCTGGACTCCCAGGGCCGGTCCCTAGATTCCATGGCCACAAATCCTCCAACTCCCTTGGGCGCCCATGCCACAACAAGGGAAAGAAAGTCATTTTTGCCTCCTCGGACTCTATTTGGGACAATGCACTTATTTTGTAATGCTTTATTTCAATAAAATTGTTATGCAAATCATATACTTTATTGCTTTTCAAACATGCCCTTAAATTGTCCTTGTAGTCTAAAATTTTTTTCTCTCAAATTCCAAAAACATACAATAACCACAACTTTCAAAATCCGTTTAAACACCTCCCCGTCCGAGTTAGAAGTGATTTTAATGTGCCTTTGTTATTTTTAAACCACAAGAAACACTAAGCTTATAATTTTTTGAGAAAACAATCCAGAGATAAATTGGGACACAATAATTCCAAAGAAAATATAGCTCATAAATATTTATAAAAGCTTAAATAATTATTTTTAGCTTTATAAATATGATAAAATATCCACATAAATTTGGAAAATCTTTAATATCTAAATGTGCTAGCAAGCATGAATGCATTCAATATCAATGTCATGCATGTGTTATTCAATATTTAAAGGAATGATATTTTTTGTTGTGAAGAAGATTAAAACAAATTCATACATTGATTATAATGCTTTAGATTTTTTTTTTCTAGAACTAAATATAGTTTCCGAAATCTTCTAGATATATTGTCATAATTTACACATTTTTATTTTTGATTCATACCTCAATCTATTTCTAGGATTTTTTTTCTTCAAAATTTAAAAGCTTAGAGATATTTTTTGTTGTTTAAAAATCTTATGAAGTGTTTATTTTTTCTAACGGAGGTAAAACTGCTTTTATAAAAGCATTACAAAATGTTTATCGGGATGTTTGGACTTAAAAAGATAAAATCACCAGTTTTAATTGGAGTAGGAGGTAAATTGATAAAACAACATAATTGCGTGAGAGTGTTCTTTTATATAAGGATATAAATTGATTCTCAGAGTTGAGACGGACAGCCTCGTCGGAGGGCTGCACAATCCTTGGGCCTACGGCCTAATCTTGTCCAACGTGGGCCTCCAAGCATACATGGCTCTCTAATCTCGATAGAACTCCTAGCAGTGAGGACCGTAGTCCGTAGGAGTACGAGTACTGGAGGAGGAAGGAGGTTCCGGACGGACGAGGATGACGACAGAAAGCTCTGATAATCAGTCATCACAATGGGGTCAATGGCAGCATCCTCCTCCCTGGGCTCTGCCAAAGCCCTAGCGTGCTCCCACGCCTCCCTCCTCGCGCCCCAATTCCAAAGACCAGGTACCTCCTCGCGCGTTCTTTTTTCGTAGGATTCTCTCTCAATCCGGTCCGTGTCTCGCGAGTGGCGACTCCGTTCCGGGCAATTCAAGCCGTGTCCCCTCGATAATCCGTGTTCCGTCACTTCAATTTTCTCCTTTGCTGATGGTTTCTGCACTGCAATGCCTAGTATCTACTGAATATGAGCTGGGATTTTGATTCTCGTGTCGTGATGCAGTGGTCGCGCCAGCTCCGTCGCGCCGCACTTCCGTCAGGATGCGCGCTTCTGCTACTGCTGCCCCGGCGGAGCCGAAGAAGACCGTCTGGGTGTGGACCGAGAGCCGGCAGGTGATGACGGCGGCCGTGGAGAGGGGCTGGAGCACTTTCCTCTTCGGATCCAAAGATCTCGGCAAGGACTGGTCATGTCAGAACTCAGAACAATGCTTTCCTTTATTTCAAGCCGATTGTACTATGTTCTTTGCAGGTCCAGCAACTAGATAGATGTTGAGATAACCTGAATCCCTGATTCAAACTGTTACGACTTACAAATCCCAAAGACTAACGCAAACTAATTTCACATAGAAAAGAAAAGTGGAAATATGTGCCTTGTGCTCCTATTTAAACCAGGGCAGGCTGAGCACATGTCTGCTGTCATGCTGGAGGGAGAATGCAGACTTCTTAGATTCTGCTAGTTTCATGACTCAGTATGCTCATTTGATTTTTCAGCAACTGCTCGCATCAATCCTCTATTCATTGATGGCCCGGAGATTTTCAATGGGGAAAACCAAAAGGTTGCTGTAATTTCACAAGTCTCTTCGCCCAGTGAACTTGACCGTGTACAACCTGAAAATGCCGAAGCCGAGAACATTGTCATAGACTTTCGAGGTGATTGGCAGGTTAGAGAACTGAACGTTGCAGCACAAGCACTCACTCTTAAATCTTAACGGTCCTCTGTTGCATAGCAAGGAAATTACTTCAAAGTTCTGATTTATTATTATCACTTACATGCTGTTTGAATTTTCATAGTGACTTGAGATTGAGTATCAAATTACCACACTCTAGGTTTCTTATTTATATTTCAACAAAGGCGTGTTTGTAACTGTGTACACATATTCTTGTTTGACCAACAGCTTCTGAACATGACTGCATAAACCTACCTTCTGAACAGCAGCTTCTGAAATGGTATTTTCTTTATGCATTTCATAGGTTATACCGGCAGAAAATATAGTTGCTGCTTTCCAAGGATGCAAAGGAACTGTATTGGCTGTTTCAACCAACTCAACTGAGGCACAAGTTTTTCTTGAGGTAATTATTTAGAGATTTCAACATATGACATCATCTCCATGCATGCAATGCTGTTAGGCCTTGTTTAGTTCCAAAAATTTTTGCAAAATAGGAATAGTAGCACTTTCGTTTGTATTTGCAAATATTGTCCAATCATGAACTAACTAGGCTCAAAAGATTCATCTCGTCAATTCCAACCAAACTATGCAATTAGTTTTTATTTTCATTTATATTTAATACTCCATGCATGCGTCTAAAAATTTGATGTGACGGGGAATCTTAAAAATTTTGTAAAATTTTTTGGGAACTAAACAAGGCCTTAGGTATATTGTTGTAAATTATGTTGCATGAGGTTGTTTCATGTTCTGACACCCATTTTGTAGGCCTTGGAGCAAGGGCTTGATGGAGTTGTACTTAAAGCAGATGACATGGATGATATCATTAAGCTCAAGGTATTTATCAAGACCCCTTTCAAAGTCCTTTGTGCTTAACTACTAAACCCCTGCTAGTATAGGATGGTCCTGTAGTATTGAACACCATTGTTGTACTATATTTATATGTAAGTGTACAAGAGACTACTTCATGCTACCGCTTATTCTTTATCTGATTGTACAATTCACCAGACATTTGTTTTCGTTTCCCTTTAATGACTCAGGATTATTTTGACAGAAGGAACGAGGCAAAGAGTCAATTACCATTGACAAAGGCTACTGTATCAAAGGTTGAGGTTGTTGGTATGGGTGATCGTGTTTGTGTCGATCTTTGCAGTATCATGCGACCTGGTGAAGGCCTTCTGGTTTGTGTATATCTCTCTCCTTTTCACTGTTGCTACACATATAAAAAAATGTTACAAAATTGTTTAAATATTTCACCGCGTTGGACTGGTTGACCACCTTTCTGCATTACTACCTCTGCATTGAGTGGCATTTTCTTGTTCCTATTATAGATACAAGTATCAATCCTGCCTCTAAAGTCTCTTGACGTCCTATTTTCAGGTTGGATCTTATGCAAGAGGAATGTTTCTTGTTCATTCTGAATGCTTGGAGACTAATTACATTGCAAGCAGGCCTTTCAGAGTCAATGCAGTAAGTTTAAAACAAAATGGATGGCCACAAGCTATATTAGGTATTTAGTGTATTGCAACAGACCTAGACCTATAAGAGTTTGTTCTTTGCCACTTTAGGGTCCTGTGCATGCATATGTCACCGTTCCTGGTGGCAAGACAAGCTACCTCTCAGAGTTGGGGTCAGGAAAGGAAGTCATCATCGTCGATCAAAATGGGCTATGGCGTACTGCAATTGTGGGTCGTGTGAAAATTGAATCAAGGCCTCTCATCCTTGTAGAAGCAAAGGTACATAGAAAGGGTGTTCTTTGCTGTAAGTGTTATGCGTTTATCCGTATACATGTCCATTTAATGGCCCGATTGGTTTCCTGCAGGATAACTCTGGAGATGACACGTATAGCATTTTTCTACAAAATGCAGAAACAGTTGCACTTATCATCCCTGACACGGGTAAGTCCATTATGTTCAAATTCTAAACCGTTGGACCATAAATGCTCATTATCGCTCCAATGCTTGCATAGCATGCCAAGTTAACATTGAGTCTCCTTTCAATCAGCTTATTTGTGACCTATTGTCTGATGCATGCAGGATCAAGTGGAAGAACAGCTATTCCTGTGACTTCCCTGAAAGTCGGTGATGAAGTTTTGGTGAGGAAACAGGGCGGCGCCCGTCACACTGGGATAGAGATTCAGGAGTTTATTGTTGAGAAATGAAAGTAGAAACACTGAATGCACCTGTTACCTCAGGTAGAGAGATTCAGGAGTTTTTTGTTGAGAAATGAAAATAGAAACGCTGAATGCACCTGTTACCTCATTACCTGGTACCAACTTTCACGTCATTTTGAACAAAAAAATGATGTATGGTTGCAACATTCATCTATTCTGCTGTTGATAATTGTGCAACTCAATTGCGAAATTCCATTGCAGCAAACAAAGAGATCAAGTTATAGATGCCAGGTAAGTGAATCTCAGAACAGTCATGACACAGGCCAATAATGAGTACCCATTGAACCGGGCCAGATAACTTATCATAGGTTGACATGGTCAGATTCTGGTGTCATACACGATCTCCAGAACATGAGTAGAAGCAAAAGTTACAACACTGCTCAGAGCTCACTGCATGAACCCACAAATATACAACCTACAGGGCGTGGCCCCTCTAAGTCCAGTTCTAGTGCACTTGTGCAGTGCGATATCCTGCCAATGGGGATGCTGCCGCTGCTCCAAGTGAGCGCCGTGGTGAAGGTTGAACTCTCATTGGCGACTTTGGGGTGGTGCTCATTGGTGATTTTGGGGTGGTGCTCATTGGTGATTTTGGGGCGGCGTGTGAAGCTGTCCTTATGTCGACTAATGGTGATGGTGAACCATATTTGGCATCTTGTAGCTGTTCCAGCTCTTCCAACACCTGCGACATAGGAGGACGCAGCTTGGCGTCACCGCAAATGCATTGCAAGGCAATGCTTGCAATGGCATTTGCGCCTTTTTTTGGATACTGTCCTCCCAGCTTCGTGTCCATGATACGGTATAGTCTGCGCTTGTCGCCCAAGTGAGGTCTGGCCCAGTCAACTAGGTTCTGCTCAAAGCCTGGTTTTGATTTATCCAGGGCCCTTCTTCCAGTGAGCAATTCAAGCAACACCACCCCGAAGCTATAGACATCTGCCTTTGCAGAGAGGCGGCCTGCAAAGATTCAAGCAACATGAGACTAAATAGGTCCATAAATAGCACTGTATATTACCTAAATCCAAGAGTAATATGCCACATGTGGCCACTAGTATGAACAAACAAGACTGGAGCTATGAGGATTAATCTTGTTGACCGGAGCATTCACTATGTGAGGACTAATCTGGCGTAGCGTAATGCTACCTTTTTAGGAACTGAAGCACAAAATGGAACAAGTACAGTTGGCTCCAACTTATTGAGATAAAAAAAAGAAATACAGATACACTTATTTAATGGCAGGATGCCAGGACCCCACAATAATTTCTTTTAGGTGGCTTTGTTATACCCAGTATTACCCAAGATGTGTAGAGAATAAAATGATTAGTCTTTAGCTAACGCAGAACTAGGACCCATTATTGACATTTCCCATTAAAAGCTGAAGTCACAGACCAGAATAATGAACAACACTACTGCAATATTTCATAATTACGTGAGGAAAATATATCTAACCTGTTGCAATGTACTCTGGAGCTGCATATCCATGAGTACCCATGACTTGTGTGGATACATGGGTTTTATCCCCAGTTGGACCGGCTTTTGCTAAGCCAAAATCTGAAAGTTTTGCGTTGAATTCCTGCATCGAAACAAGGACAGAGAACAAGATAAAAGGGTCATTAACAAGACAGGCATGGTCGGCAATCAAAGTTGCATGCCTTGAATTCCTAATTAAGCTTACTGAATCTAGCAGAATGTTTGATGCCTTGAAATCACGATATATGACTTGGTTTTCAGCATCATGTAAAAATGACAAGCCCCTAGCAGCTCCAATAGCAACTTTGAGCCTTATTGCCCATGACAAAGGATCCGCGCCTCCTAAACAGTAGAAATATTGCATTATTAAATGTCCAAGAAAGTTATAAGAAACTGGGACTTCACAAAGCAGAGTTATAGAGATGAAATACATACTTCTAAACAGATGGTTCTCCAAACTTCCCTTGGGCATAAATTCATACACCAGAAGCCGGTTATCACCATCTGAGCAATAGCCAATGAGCTTAACAAGATTCTTGTGGTGAAGTTGGCCAAGGTAATCAACCTCTGTCTGCAGCAGCAAAAAAGTAAGAACAATCATGCACAATGACAAATGTCCTAGGAGAAGTAGGAAAAATGTAGAAGAGCGCCGAACCTACCAGCCACTCCTTGTGTCCTTGAAAACCTTCTGGTTTAAGCTTCTTCACAGCAACAACCATACCACTCCCTGGTCTTGAAGGAGCAAGCGTGTGTTCATCAATCCAACCTTTGTAGACATGCCCAAATCCTCCTTCCCCAAGAAGACTGTCCGGTCGGAAGTTCTTGGTTGCATTTTTTAGATCATTGAATGTGAATGCCTTCAAATTAGAAGATGACAAGATTTCGCCTTCTGTCCGAGGAGTAGGAAGCTCACTTCGATCTCTCATTGATGGAAGAGTCAAAGTTGAACGAGTTGAGTTGCTCTTGATTGTGGAAGGGACAGATGACAAACTTGTCTTGCTGGTCACTTTTGATGGGTCTGATCTCTCAACAATAAGCAAAGGAAAAATACGCATCAGAACAACTTGATATGGTATCAATAGTGTTTATGATTATGAAGCATACTCATGAATTCTGGTACCAAAATTGTGAAAATTAAGTAAGTACTCGTTAGGCTGTCAATTTGACAGCAATCGATAATCCAGGCTGATCATAAGTGGAAGTACTTCCTTATCTGGTGCTCTACCAAAATTTGAGAACCTACTGCCATACAAAGGAGTAAAAATATGCCAACAGAATTCCTACTGGATCCATAATAACCTCTCTTTTGCTAGCATGAAATCAAACTAATATAAAGCCTAATGTTCCGATTTGCAAATGATGACTGTGAAAGCGCCATAACTATATTTAGGCACAAAAGTTCCGACTGTTGCCTTTAAACCCTATCTCTGTCTTATCCGACATAAGTAACAAAGAGGAACAAAAGTAGAAAGGAAGGTGGTAACTAACTGCTAAGAACAAAAACTCTAAACCGAAATAGGTAACAGAACCAGAACAAGCATGCCAATCTAAAAAATTCATTGAATAAGACATAGCAGTCCAGGTTATAAAAGGCAAAATTGGACAAATATAGAGTGAAATAACTCTAGAAAGAGAAGCAGGGAACTCACAGGCAGCATTGTTCATGCTGTGATCCACCCGCGCCGTCGTGTCGATGCAATTCCCCATCTTTCCTCTCTAGTCTCTACCGTTCACCCACCGCCCATGCACTGTGCACCCAAACAAGAACTCTGTAGCCTCAAGATCCCCAGCTAGCAGATCAGCTCAATCTTGGCTCGCAGCACGAGAAGGCCAGTAACGCAAGGAATCAAGAGGAAGAGAGACCACAAAGGTCCCAATCTTTGCAAGGTCTGGATGGAACTCGGCCACTAATTCGGGAGGAAAACCAGCAAGGTCGGTAGCCACAGAGCCAAGAAACCAGCGTGCAGGAAGCAACCTGTCTAGTCTTACCCCGGCACCTCAAAAGTCAATCAAAATCTCGACGCCCAACCAGGTCAGCTTCTCCTTCGAGCTGACCAACCGTGCGCCCCTAGCAAGAATCCAAGCTGCTGCTTTTTTTGCAGGTGGAAGAACCCCGCCCAGTGAGTCAGTGACCCACTCACTCCTGACGGGAAGGGAAGAAACTCTGCTTCCAGAACGGCGCCGCAGCAGGTGTCGGAGCTCACACCTCGAGTCAACTCGAGGCCGCCGCCAACGCCAAACACACCCCCACCAAGAACCGCACGTCCGGGGAGGTCGAGTCGGGGTGCGACCGGATTCTCGCTTGACTTGGTGCTGGCTGGCTGGCTGGACGGACGGAGGCGAGGTGCGGCGGAGGCAGAGCAAGCAAGCAAAGCGGCGGACGGACGGAAGCAGCCAGCCCGCCACCGGCCGAGCTCAGGTGGTGAGGTGTGGAAGCTACGAAAGGGAAGCGGTGGCTTCTTTGGCTTTTCCCTCCCTCTTGTGCGCTGCACGCTGTGCTCTGAGCGGGCGTGGAGATTTACGTATATACCCCTTGTGAAGGATTCTTCATTCTTGTGTGTATGCCCTTTCGGCAATAGTGGTTGGATTTGCAGTTGCACTGCTCAGAGGTTCCAGTGTATCTTTCATGATCTCTAGCACCAATCTTGGTCTCAACTGAACTTTACTAAAGCAAAGGAGTAGTAGATCTTGGATAAAAATTGCGTGGTTTTGGACCCAAGTCATGCTCAAACCCAAATTGATATTTTTTTTCCCAAAACGACGTGGATGCTCACATTGCCTATCATTCGACAATAGTGGATGTACAAACATCGGATACCAATGAAAATTTGGCATATGAAGACCCCTTTAAAGATAACAACGATTTATGTGGTATCTAAAGAAAGAGGTATCTAAAAAAAGAGTCATCTTAACAAAAGACAATCTAGCTAAAAGGAGTTAGAAAAGATAGCAAATCTTGCTACAAGATGAAATATATTAATCATTTATTCTTTAAATGTTACCATTATGCTAATAAATTTTTCTAGCATGCCACTTATTTATTCTAAGGTCCACTGATCAATTTTGAAGATTTATAATTCAATAATTTGTCAAAACAAGGTAGACTGAAATAAAACTTCCTGTTACTAGTACCACAGCCATTTGTTGGTTAATATGGTTCACTTGGTACAATTAGGTTTGTAATGAACGAAGTCTGAAATCTTGTTTGGATGTGTTATTCAAGACGACACATTGGCTACGATTTAGGATCGGTTGCAGCAATATTGAGTATCAAATGGGGCCTATGGTTCACGCGCATTTTTAATATAACCTTCCGTTATGGAAAAATGTAGTTACTGAAAGAATCGTTAACATTCATTCTTTGAAGAGATATAACTAATATTGGAGGTGCAATCAGATTGCACCCTAACTGTAAAATGACTGGAAAAAAGATACTATGGTGGAGTAATAACCAGTTTTGCTGGGTAACACGTGAGAAAGAGCCTTTTACGGTCTTACCCTTTCAAAGGAATCGTTTTTGCTTGTGTATCGGGAAAAGGTCTCCCGCACGTCCTGCAAGCCAAAGACGAGTTGAGAAAAACCACACACGTACGCTTGATCACAAGGCTCCTCCGATGGTCAGATTATTCCCTGCTGAGGCTGGGTTTCATTTCACCTTTGGCCTTGTTTAGTTCCAAAAAATTTTGCAAAATATGAATAGTAGCACTTTCGTTTGTATTTGACAAATATTGATCAATAATGAACTAACTAGGCTTAAAAAATTCGTCTCATCAATTTCGACTAAACTGTGCGATTAGTTTTTATTTTCGTCTATAATTAATACTCCATGCATGTGTCTACAGATTTGATGTGACGGATAATCTGAAAAATTTTGCAAAATTTTTTGAACTAAACAAGGCGTTTGTTTGAGGCCTTGGGAAATCAACCTTATCGTTTCGCATTTTTTAATACTACTACTACCAGTACCGCCATCAAAAGCGAGCCTGAGAATCTCACCTTGTCATTTTCCTGGTCTCTGTGCCCACTTCCAGCTACGATGATGCCCTTCATCTGTCCATCTCCCTGTCCCGGATGCCGGATGCATGCATCGTTCCGTTTTCTTTTTCAGGGCGAGCAGAGGCAGAGCACACAAAAACGTGCCTGAATTCCAAACATGTACTCCAGCTGCAAACGAGACTACTGCGTGTTGGAGCATGCAGCTGCCAAGTGGACATTAAGCTTCTCAAGCTGTTGGCATGCATCAGATTTGTTATCAAGGCAAGGAGCCAAAATCTGATGTTTCCTTGTGCAATCACTCCAACTCGGCAACTCCAATAATCTGCGTCCACCCACCAACCTAGTGGCGTTAAGCTTAAGCATCATGGTGCACATATTCTATGTTCAGATATGAATGGTGTGTAGTGTGGAGAGTACTGGCCGGTACCATATTCCCTTGTCAAATGTAGTACCAATATATTACTGCATACTATCTCCTTGTTTTGTGTCCATCCCTGCTGACAGTGACATACAGAGGAGTCAATGCACGATTACTTAAAGATATGGCAGTACTTACTAGCAATTAATCTAGAAAGATATATTGTCAATGCGTTTACATTTGAATCACGCCGTAGACATGTCGCATTTTGTAAATGCAACGACATGTCGCCGATCGATCAGTTTATTACTATTCCGGTGCTACTTGACCTTTAATTAATTACACTGAAACGACTCAGGCCTTGTTCAGTTCAAAAAAAACCCCAAAATTTTTCAAGATTCCCCGTCACATCAAATCTTGCGGCACATACATGGAGTATTAAATATAGACGAAAATAAAAACTAATTACACAGTTTGCCTGTAAACCGCGAGATGAATCTTTTGAGTCTAGTTACTCCATGATTCGACAATATTTATCAAATAAAAACGAAAGTGCTACAGTACTCCGAACCAAAAGTTTTTGCGAACTAAACAAGGCCTCAACTCTTTTCCCGCAGCGGCAGCGGCAGCGGCAGCCGCCAGCCGCCGCCGCCTCAGTTTTCCACGGATGTGACGGATCCAGATGCATCGCATGTGTACACTGTCTGCACTGTCCTTGCGGTCCGGCTCCTTGCAAGTAGCTAGGAGCAAAAGCATCACCAAAGCAGAGTACCGTTCCCATGGTTGGTGCCCCGCCGGAAAGCATCGCCAAACCATGCATCACTGTTACCATCTATCAATGCTTGCTCATGAACGACCCTGCTACTGGTAGTAACTGTGGCAAGTAAAACTAACTAACTACTGGGCGTTTGGCCGGCTGTGATTATTCAGAGCTCGTGTTTGTTTAGCTGAATGAAATGGTCATGAACGATGGAAAGGTCTGCAGTTGCCACTCAACTGCCTTTCGTAGTTCCATCATTTGATGATGGTGTACTATTATATATGATATGATGCGTCCGCCCGGACCTAACCGGGGCTGCACTGCATTGCCATATCATACACGTACGAGAAAAGGAGATTCCTGTGCCTTGGCATTTTCAGGCGTCGTTTCAGGCTCAAAGCCAGCCAGACGACGGCTCAAAACAATGGCAATGATGGCATTCAATTTAATCACAGTGGTAGGTACCCTTTGCTTCTACGTGATCGATGCGTTGTTGTCGTGTCACCGTGCTTTCTTCTCCACCCCGGCCGGGCCCCTTTGAGCACGCGCGCAAATGCCTTGCTTTTCTGCTCTTGTCCCTTGTGCTTTCTCTCGTACACCATCATCGATCTTCTCAGGATTGCCAAGCAGGCACGGTGAATGAACCAGACCAAACCATGCCCAGCCCATGCAGATCTCTGGTACTACCTGACGATGTAATATAATGGTAGTGCAAATAGCTAGACATGGACAACGGAGCAGACTACATCTACATGTCTACAGCTGTGCTAGCTTAAGGGTTACTGCATCCAGCATGAGTGTTTTAGTTTCACAAAACGATACAGTGTACGTAGTATAATCCCATATAGGAACTGAATGACAAGTACATACAAACAGGAGTCGCTAGTCCATGCATGCATGGCCTTGGATTACCTAGAATCTGGTACACACGCATGTCGAGTTATGGGGAACAGCAGGAATCAAGTCCAGTCCCGAGTCCAACAAGTCCTCCGTCTGAATGCTATCCAAAGACTGCAGCAGTGTCCTCATCCGACTGAGAGCTACTACTATCTCCTGCAGACTGCAGTCTTTGGGTAGGATTCAGACTCGATGGGCTGCCGTCCAGATGCGCAGGGAGAGCCGGAAAGCGAACATCATTCAGAGCACCAAATGAATCCTCGTCGACCGGACCCAGTCAATGGCTGACAAAACAATAAATCTCGCATATCTTGCACGAGTGAAAACAAAAGGCATACTGTATATATAGAGAAGAACATGGACGGATAAGAATCTTGCCGTCAAGATCTATCTAGAAGTCGGAGGCAGCAGAATAAAGGGAGCTGCTTGCTTGCAAGTTTTGTTTCAGTTTGACCATTCTTCTCTCTTAACAAACTGCTTAAATTCACTGCAAGGTGGGGAGGAATCATGCTAGTTTTCTTTTTCTTTGCATGCAAGGTTGCAAGTACTAGTACGTATTATTAGGCCTTGTTTAGTTCGCAAAATTTTAGTTTTTTGGCTACTGTAGCACTTTCGTTTTTATTTGACAAACATTGTCCAATCACGGAGTAACTAGGCTCAAAAGATTCATCTCACAAATTTCA
>Ga0182004_10002356_pt1 | contig 14622 bp, 3 predicted proteins | sample Sormic07211540_1_FD_120479 | JGI IMG/M metagenome (GOLD analysis project Ga0182004, IMG submission 120479) | Endophyte microbial communities from Sorghum bicolor roots, Mead, Nebraska, USA - 072115-40_1 MetaG | ecosystem: Host-associated > Plants > Roots > Unclassified | place: USA: Nebraska...
ATAAATAAATAAATAAATAAATAAATAAATAAATAAATAAATAAATAAATCACCCACACGCATTGATGGTGCTTGCCTAGAGACTGAAATCATATACAAGAACTGAAGTGCAAGATACCTCAGCAGCCATCGCTGGCCACAATATACATGAAAAGGATGAGGGCTGATTATGATGAGCACCTGATGATGCAGTCGCCGGCCAGGCGCTCAGGCTGCTGGCACGATGATGCTCCATGCTCCAGATCGTCCTCTTCCGTGGTGTGTTTTGGGTGTTGCGTCATCTCGTTGGAAACCGGCCTGTCATTTTCGCAAATGGGGCATTCGCTGCATGACTGCAAGTGCTAGGAGACGGCGGATGAATTTCACGGAGGACGGATCCAAATAATCGATCTAGATCTAGAACTAAGACCTTTTGACTCGAGCTGCAGCCGTGATGCCATAAATCCGTATTGTCCCCACACCGTCGGAGGCCACCGGCGAGGAGGGAGGTGAACACGGGAAGTCGTGTTGCAGTCCGCCACCTGAGGTAGGTCGTGTCACTCGTGCGGGGAACCCTAGCAGCGAGCGTGCTTTAGAAAACTGCAGCACAATCCATACCTTGTTGGTGCACGATGGCTATTGATGAGGACATCGCTACGCTAGACACGTCGACACCATCGTCTTTCTCAAGTTGCAATTTATTTTCAACTCAGCTACCACGTTACTCTCGGATTCAGCAGACACATCGTTAGTGTTTCGATCATAACTTCTTCATACGACATTGAAACGGGGTGATCTTAGACTCATTGGAAAGGGAACGACGACGCCGTCATTTTGGACGTGGTCCCCAGCTCCAGATTATCAGTGGATTAATCTGTATGACCACGACAAGGTATTGTGTCACCTATTTTTGGCTAACTTGGCCATGTATCAGTCAGGCCTTAAGCGCAAGTTGTGGGGGTCTCTTCCTGGTCGCCTCCAACCATAGGGCGTCTCTCTTTTATATTTCACGCAGCCACTGCTGTTTAGACTTGGATTTTGATTAGACTTTAGTTTTTCATTGAGAAACTGAATCGTTCATTGTAACTGTGGTGACAAATCCTTTTAATAGTGATCCAGGAACCCATTCTTATCTGCGCCGACCACACTCGTTGGCCGCGCTGCCTACAACACTGGCGGACTTGCTTCCATCTACTGTGGGACCACCAGCGCAAGCTCTTCTATCTGCTCGACGAGCTCGTCGATTGCCTCCATGGTTGCCTGGCACCAACCACGGATCTAGAGGACGGTCAGGCTAACTGTGAGGCTCCTCCAGTCTCTTCATCCGCACAAGGCTCGTCCATGGTGAACATGAGCTCATGCCTGGTGTCTGGTGTCTAGGGGAAGACCATCGAGTTGGAAAGAAAAAAAGCAGTAAAAAAAGCCACATTTATTAAGTTAAGAAACTCCCATTGCATATGATAGTTTCTATGAATGATTTTTCGCTGATGTGGTCACTTTAGAAACCATACATAGACTCATTTTTTGGGACTTCTTTAACAGGTCTTCTAGTGGTAGCTTTACCTATCCTCCATCATCAATGCTTCCGATCACTTCTATTATACTGTAGTGGAAACATCTACAAGATCCTCGACCTGACATTATTCTCTTCTCTCCCAGGACAGGTCCCAAACCATGATCTGGACTGCCATCGGCAATGACAATAGGAGCATGACGACCTGAAGCTAGAGGAGGGCCATAAGGACATGGATGAGATGTGGCAAGATGGCTTGCCGCTGCCATCCACGCAGAGACCGCGCAGGTGCCACACTGTGACCCATTAAACGAGGTCGATGAGGATAGCATGCATGGGACCTGGTGCCCATCGGGGAGCCAGTCAAACCTACAGGTAAGGAAATAAACTGAAATGCCTCACCTCCTTCCCGTGCTGGTAAAATGCTACCTCCTTCTTCTCTCAACTCTTGATTTCTGCTCTGTTTGATTAGAAGGCCGACCTGTTGTGAACATAAAGTCGATAAAGTCGATAAGTACCCTTATGGTTCGTTTTTATGATGAGTAATTGTCAACGTGATATACGAATAGGTTGAGTTGGCAACTAACATTACCATGACGAAAGCTATGTGTGCGACATGTATCTTGGCTTGTGGTGTTTAGGTGTGGAGCTCCGACGCGGTGGTCGACGGCGAGGAGATGGTCAAGTAGAGACGTGTCATGCCGATGGACCTGGAGCGGTGAAGGGCGGACATAAGGATTGGACTGACAGACCAGGAGGCTGGGTGACCAGCTGTAGTGGCTGACATCTAGGACATCAACAAATGTAAGTATACATAGGAGTGATCGTGTTGACCAAGTCAAGACGGTGGACGCGAGTCGAGCGAGGCTCAGGATGACTTGGTGAGCTGACCGGTCGAGGACGGAGGTGACATGTGTCGGTCTACGGGGATGTATGGAGTACGCTACTCGCGGTGGGTTTGGGCCTCAAAACCTGTGTGGAGGTTCCGAGGAACGAATGACACGTGGCGGCATCGAGGAGTTAGCGTCAAGGCTAAGCTACCTCATAAATTATGTAGATTTGGACCAGAATGCTACCTCATGAATTATGTAGATTTAGACCAGAATGATCCTGTGGTTAGCTAGTTCGCTCAAAAATATTTAAGAATATTTAGAAAATGTATAATATGCCTGATAAATAATGAGTTGAATTGAAGTCGCCTATCTCCCTCACCACTCCCACGGTCATTTTCCACCTCTCTCTCTTTCCGTAGTTTTTCTTCTTCCTTTAGGTTTTCCTGAGAGAGTGCTCCAAATGTCAAAATTTATGTAAGCAAGTGGAAATTTTGAGTGGAGAATGGCGGCCCGAATCCTCCAGTTGTCATCTAGGATTCACTTATTTTGTTTGTGATTTTCGTCACTGTGTTTTTGAGTTTTTCTCCATTTTTATTCTTGCTACGATCTAAATTTTCCGGAGTGATTTCTTGGATTGAGTTCGTACTAAGTCGAATTTGATTTGTGCAAAGTTTGGGTTCGGTTCCTTTTGATTTGAGTTGGATTTCATCGATTTTATGACTGTGCCTCTTCACGTTTGTTCTTTTGGTTGTCTGCCTGTTCTTCTGCTCGCGGTTTGGTAGTTCATGGAATCGAGCAGCAACGCTATCAACGCCGAGCGCTCAGCGCCGTGTGTACTCGTTTGAGCAGCGCTTGCCTCAGTCCTAGGCAGTTCGCCAGCACGGCCAGCAGCCCCGTCGGAGCCGGCGCTCGCCCGTGGCTCCAGGTGCCTGCCGCCCGTGGTTCCACTTGTAGCGTGCGGCACCAGGTCGAGAACGACCGTGAGCAAGTGCTCACCTTTGGGACCTAGCTTCAAGAGCCGATTCTGGTCAGCAACGCTCTCATCCTCGCTTGATTTTCCTCTGTGTTCGTGCTTGTCAGCTTCCAGCCGAGTTTGGAATCGTGCGGTGCAGTTCCCATCGTTCCTGTAGTAAGACTGCTCGGCTTTTTCAGTCAAGTTAAATCGTGGAGCAGCTGCATCTTTGTGTGCTTTGTTTTTGCTTGATTTTTGATTGGCCCAGGAATATCCAGCAGTTCTGCTGCCTGCCTGTCCGCTTGTTTGGTTGTTGCTCGTCTTTGCAGTTCACTGATGGAGGTTGCAGGCAAGTAGCGCTACCAGCGGCGGTACTCTGATGCCGTGCGTCCTCTCTGAGGGACGCTCGTTCTTGCCTCCCTGCTAATCGGTTAATCTCAATCCCAAGGCACGAGCTTCCTCATCTCTCTTGTTGCCGTGCAGCAGGCAGCCGGGCAAGCCGATTTGTATGCAGTTCGCCCGATAGCTTTTTGATCGGCAAGTGCTGCAATCCGTGTCTGCCTCATTCAGAGTCTGTTTTGATTAGAGGCTTTGTTCTTGTACGTAATTTACTTCAGGCAATCATTGGCTCATTAGTAGAGTTTTAGTTTACTTTAGTCTGCTTGGAGTAGTACTCACGGTTTGGACAGTGTAGTTCTGTGTTTCTTGCTCTCTTGTGCTTGCTTTTCAATTTGTGATGATTGAATTTTCAGGAGATTTTTTGTCTAATTTTTCTAGCTTTGATTTCTTGTTTTACATCTAGTTTGGTCGTTTGAACTCTGAATTGTGTTCGGTCGGTTGTGTTGTTTTTCTGCCATTTCGAAAATTATTTTAGATACTGTTGTCACAAGTTGGCTGGAGTATTTTAATCTTGGCAAGTTGATTGTGTTTGGTGATGATTTTAGAACAGCGTCCAAATATTTCATAAGAAATTTCCCATTCACCCCCTTTGGCACCGTTTTTGATCCTTCACCTGCTGCAAATACTTGCTGACGAGTATGAGATGTAGAAGGAGCAACGACACGAAGACAGAGGATGCACTTTTCTTTAGATTCTTGGTTCCAATATGCCAAATAAGTAAAAAAAAAGGAAATGCTGCACTGTTATACCTATTTTGGTGATATTCTCCATCGTTTTGGCCTTTCATCTCCTGTGATTTTTTTTACAAACAACTTCTGAGAGGGGTGAATGGGAGCCTCAAATTTTTTTTCAAAATATTCGACCGCTGTCCTAAAATCACCTCAAGTGCAAATGAAATTTCCGAAGCAAAGTTACCCAAGCCAACTCATGACAAGAGTTAAAAAAGAGTCATTGGCAAGGTAGAAACCCAACGCAACAGACAGAACGCGATTTGGAATTCGAATGAACAAACTGCGCACAAAACAGAACTCGCGGACTGTCCACTACAGCGCCGCGGACTGTCCGCTACAGTACTGCACAGTCCGCTACAGTCCCATGTACACTTGCGCTCGTCGATTTCCCAGATGTCAGCCACCGCGTCTGGTCACCCGACCTCTTGGTCCCTCGGTGTAAGCCTTAGGTCCGCCCTTCAGTTCATCGGCACGACACGTCTCAACTTGACCTTCTCCTCGCCATCGACCACCGTCTTCGAGCTCCACACCTGCACACCACAAGTCAAGAGACATGTCGCACACATAGCTTTCGTCATGGTAATGTTAGTCACAAGTTCAACATATTCGTGGATCACGTTGACAATCACTCATCATAAAACGCACCACAATGGTACTTCTCGACCTTGTGTTCGCAGAAGATATCAAAATAGTAACTAAAATTTGATTGCGAATCATGATTGATTTTGCTTTAAATGAAAAATTTTGGATTGACTATGCAATAACGGTTGTTTGATGTGTATTTCATCTGTACACATGATTACTATGAGTTCAATATAAAAAGTAATTCACTGAGTCCCTTTCTCTACATACTTCCGTTCAGTTCTGGATTTCTGGTATGCTATGTTTATGCACATTTGGTTTCGATGCAGGGTGAGGACCCCATGTATTGGATTTTACCAAGTCGTACTGGAGAGCCATGCTTCCTAAATAGAACAAGTGACCTCTTCCGTATTCTGATCGTGACTGACTTCCGTGTGTTTTTTCCAATAGTTCGAACTTTGATCCTTGATTTTGCCATGAATTGTGTTTATATTTGGTACAAAGGTATAGATGCCAACCTAATTCCATATCTGAAAATAGGATATAATGTGTTATAGCTAACACACCTTTAATACTTGCATATCCTATAAAACTTCACACCTTATTTCCCAAGGAAATACCATAGTTTACAAAATATCAAATGTTGACAGACAATAAAAGGATAACTTATGGACAACAGATAAAAATCTACTGCATGAGTGCTTACTACGAACACGAAAGACTTCATAACATGAACCTTATTAGTATTTGTTTTTTGTTGCTTGAAAGACTCCTTTGATGTGCTGACTGATCAAACTAACTTTCATGTGCTCCCTGATCAACCCTGTTCCTTAGTGCCCAGTGTATACATCTTCTGTTGATGTACTTATATTACTCATTCTTCTACGTTATTATAATGGGAATCAGGGAACTGTAATCGCTTTGTAGAAGTAGGAACTGTGCGACTTCTTTCGTAGGATGATTACTGAACTAACATGATTAGTGTATTCGTGCCATTCAACTTATGACGCATGGAAGAGGATCAATTTGCTTCTGTTGTTGGTACAGTCGTACAGATATATGAGATTGTGTACGATTCTCTATCTGCTACAGTACAGCACAACTCTTAATCTGTGACTCATTTTTCTTACCTAAGAGCATCTCCAACAATTATGTATTTGAAGTTATGCATTTTAGGCAAATTGCAAACCCCCAAAAGAAAATGGCAAGCCTAAAATCGGGTGATCTCCAACCGTTATGCAAAATGTCAGGTCCATCATCTTTTTTTTTTCCGGAAATTTTGTTTCGCGGCACTCGTTCCCGCGCGGCCAATCGATCCCGCGCCAAACAGCCCGCCGTCGTCTCCCATTCATAAATTCCCGCACCAAACAGCCGCGCAGTAACGATCGTGAGCTGTGCAGCACCCAATCCATGATCCAATCCCCAAGCCGCCAACAGCAGTACCCAATCCCATGATCCAATCCCCAAGCCGCCAAAAGCAGCCCAAACCCCCAAGCCGCCAACAGCAAAACCCTAGATATCGCATTGATGAAGAAGGCGTACCTAGCCGGCGTTGATGAGGAAGGCGTCGTAGATTCGTCCTATCGCGCGCTGCGTCGTCCTATGGTGCGCTGCTTCGTCCAAACGCGTGCGCGAAGCTGGCGAAGGAGGACGCATGATGCTTCTCCTATCGCGCGAAGTGGTGGCGGCGCGAAGAGAAATCGCGCGAAGGGAAGAAAAAAGCCCGCGAGGTGGAACCGAGAATCCCGTGATCTCTATTTGCATAGCCGGACTCCTTTGGCATATATGCCAAGTTTTCCCCTGCAAATACATAGCTATGTAAAATGCAAAGTCCAAATGCATAACGATTGGAGGAGGTTTTTTTGGAGTTTTATGCATTTTGGTAAATGCTAAGTCCATTTATTGCTCTAACATTGCCCAAGTGCCATTGACACGCAAAGCGTAAGCAGCCACAGCGTGGGGCGCGCCCACGCCGTGCTGGTAGGTATTTATCATCGAGGAATTATTATATTAAAAATCAGCAAGTGAACTGGCCAAATCCGATCTTCTCCGCGGCAACGTCGTAGATCACCTCGGTGCCCCGCTGCTGCGTGTTGCCGATGATGTTGAACGGCATCGTGGAAGGTCTCGGCACGAACGCGAGGCAGCCGGTGGCGGGCGCCGTGTCATCGGGGTATATCAAGATCGCGACGGGGCTGAGGTCGAACACGGCGCCGTCGCTGAACTTGAAAGCCACAGCCGGCATGAAGATTGCATTATGGCCCGTGAAGTCGTAGCACGTGTCGAAGGGGTCGTACGCCGGCGCCGGCTTGTACTGCGTCATGGTGAACTTGAACCGGTCCCGGAGCGAAGCGTACGCCTCCGGTGGGAGGTAGGTGAGGATGGTGCCGGAGTCGAAGAGCGTGCCGTCTCTCGTGAACACCGTCGGTGGCACCGGCAGGATGTAGCCGCCGATGTCGATGGAGACGACCTCGACGAAGTACAAGGACGGGTAATCTTCCTTCTGTATCATCGCCGTGTACTGCACGTCGTCGTCGTCGTTGGAGGCCGCCGGAGTGGTGGAGCCCATGGTGAGGTACCCATGCGTGGTGTCGTACGACGGCAGGCAGTAGGAGAAGGTGGCGCCGAACGTCGCGGCGGCTTGCGAGGGCAGCGACAGCGCGCCGCGGCCGAGGCCGACCAGCCCATCAACGCCGCCGAACTCACCGAGGTTTGTCTGGCCGCATCCGAACGCGAACCCGGGGAGATCCCGTGTGGAGGAGAGCGACAGCGTCTCGTGGGACAGGACACCAGCGGTGGACGAGCCATCGCCGTACGTGACCTTGTAGAGGCAAGTGCCACTGTTGCTGCACTTCCCGCCGGCGGCCGCGCACTGCGGGTGGCCGCAGGGGACGGCGGAGTAGGTGGCGGACTTGGTCGGGTCGAAGACAGGGTCGTGCTGCTTGTAGCAGTGCCCGGAGCACGGTAGGCACTGGATCCACGACACGTCGCTGCCGGTGTCGATGCTCAGCGTGTAATTCTGGGCCGGCGAGCCGAAGCCGACGGTGACCACGAACTCCAGCGTGTCGAGGGACGTCCCGGTGCTGTCCGGGATCGTCACGGCCGGCGCCTCAGCTGGCGGCGCCACCGGAGGAAAAAACGGAATTCCTCGAGGGAGAGGCGACGGAGCTGGTGCGGCAGCTGCTGATGAGACGGAGGACCTCTGGAGGAGTTTGCTCAGACGGTTCATGTCGTGGTTGAGGACGTGGCGCTCAAATGCGCCGCAACATTTCGATGGAGAACGTGGAAGCCCGCAGACTGCTGGGATCGTGAGCTTGTTGCCGGAAGTCGTTGTCACTGTGGGTCATTGGCATACAGTAAACGGAGTCAGGTACATGTAAAGCATGAATATTATCGATCAGATGTATTTGTATATATTGCAAGCCTGGAACAATGGTTCTTCACATTGAGCTGAAACTTGGTTCCAAAGGACCTGCGTATTGCTTTGTTCTTGCAAAAAAAAAAAAAAACATTTGCCAGTTTTAGGATGCATTATAGACTGTAGAGGTGTCTATTATTAGCATGTACTAGTAGGCAGCTACTGCTTTTGAACGATGAGTAAACTGTTCATTTGTGTCAAATGACTGGAAAACAGAATTGTTCTGCCGGTTTTTAATTTTCCTTGTCGGTTTCGAACCGAAATAACAATCTTCCTGTTGGTTCCAGACAAACAGATAGAGGAATCTTGGTTTCTAGTCGTGATCTTAAATGATAAAATATCACAAGATAGATGAATCCTCTGTCCTAAATTATAAAATATTTTAACATTTCTAGATTCATAGCATTTGCTATATATCTAGACATAATATATATCTAGATGCATAACAAAAGCTATAAATTTAAAAAAGCCAAAACGTTTTATAGTTAAGAACGGAGAGAGTATATAGCTTAAATGTGGAGATATCACATCTGGTTATTTATTCATATAATTTGTAGTGTCTAGATATTTTCAAATAAAAGTGTCAGGTTGCTAATTCCAATAATTTTTCATAAAATCTATATTCAACATGTAATTATATCACAAGATTTCTAGCAGTATATATATTTTAATGTGTAAAGTCGATTTTCATCTTAAACTTTTTGTTGAATTAAGAAAAGGAATTGCTATTATACAAGCACCTTTTTTGCAAATGATTGGAGTTGCTGGCCATTGGTCAGGCTTGTCTTGTTGCTTACGTCAGCTCAGCTGACAAAGCATGAATTCATCTCCTGAGATCTCAGGTGACTCAATTCTAGCAATTGTGTTAAAGTACATTCTCAAGCCTATATTGACTTTTGAAATAGGAAAATTACCCAATAGTAGATCTCACATGTCCTTATTTTTTTTCTCATGCCATATTAAAACATCAAGAGATCTCACATGCGCCAAGTAGATGCGGAAAGTGATTTCGATAGTTCAGAGTCATTTCGATCGTTGTTTTCTCACATGCCTAAATGATCTCAAATAAAAAATCAAATAGAAACTTTTACACGTCTTCAAGCCCTACAAATTTGGTTCAATGCGTGCATCCAACCGAGATTGTTTAGAAAATTCATAATTTTGAATTTAATATCTAGATAAATAAAAATAAATATTTATGCCCCTAAATAATCTCAAATGAAAGAGTTATCAACTATAAAGTTACAGATCATATGGAGACTTATAGACCACATCAATGTTGGAGGTCATTTAAAAGATTAAAAAACTAGAATTTAAAATTATGAATCTCAAAATCCAATAGCTTTCATGAATATATATCTAAGCCTCTAAAATGTCTCAAATAAAAAAGTTATCTACGATAATATTGTAGGTCGCATTGAGTTCTACAGTTTCATATTGTGTTTCATCCAACACAATATGAAAAATTTAAGACTTTTTGATATAAAATAAAGAGATACCACCCAACATGTGTCCCACACCACCGTGTAAGTAAAACCAACCTGAAAACACATTGAAATAGCCACGGGATTTTATCAGATTTTGAAATCTGAGGTGGCAAATTATCCGATACTTCTGTGCGAGGATGATGCTTTTATCGACAGTGATAAGTTTAGGGGGTAAACAAATTAGATATTACTCTACCTGTATTAAGATAGATGACATCACTAGTAAAACAGTATACTAATAAAATTGCCACTACAAAATGCTGACATTTTTTCAAAAATAAATAGACGGTCTTGTTTTTTTGTTTCAGGGCAAAATCAGTAGATGGTCTCCCGCAGGAAAGTTGAATATGCTGTTGACGGAGAAAAAAAACTGCGTCCGGTCTCTCGCCCCTGTTGAAGCTCCATAACCCGACTAGAATAGCCGTTTGCGACTCAAAATGAAATAACCATACTATACATAATTTCTAGCTTGGTCTGACGGGTAGCATGTGTAGCACTAACATGCTGCTACAGCCTCTCAAAAAAACAAATGCTGCTACAGTGCTGCAAGCTTTTAAGTTGGTCGTACAACGAATTTTGTGCCGCAAGGCGTACGTTATCAGAGGTTATAAGTTTTTTTTTTGAATTATGACGTTATAAGTTATTAACAACGTTACACATGACCATGATTCTTGCGCTGGGGTGGGGTAGCGGTAGGTTCAGGTACATGATGGTTCGATCGTGGTCCGTACCTGACTTCTTGTTCCAGGGAGGGCAGTCGAGGTGAGCCTTGGACCTCAGCACTTGGTCCATGCTGACGGAGAGGTATCGCCGCTTCGCCGCTGCACAAGCGCCGCATACAAGGCAGAGCACGAGCAGCCGCACAAGCAGCAAACGTTGCGAGGCCATTGCGTGCATCTCAGATCTCTGTGTGCAGCAGCGATCGATAATGCTCCGGCCGGTTTCGGGGGGCTCGGCTCCGTGGAGCTGATGGAGGGTGGACTCGTGATCCGGTCACTAAATAGCGGCGCTATGCCTCGCAAGGTTAATTAATACTTTGGTTTGGCTGAGGAAACTAAGATACATTTTTGTATCTACCCGTCACCCCGACGGCGACCAGAACAACACCACGATGCAATCCATGCAAAGGTTGGTTTCCTTTAATTTTATCGACCGGCCGGGCCAGCGGATGCAAGGAGAAGTCGCATGACCGACCGGAGCTATAAGCAAAACGTACTCTCTATGCCAAAATAAACCAATTTCTATAATTGTCTTTAGTCAAATCATTTTAGATTTTACAGAACACATACATAATGATAAACTCAAGCGAACAAGCTGATTATTATCCAAATATGGTTGTGCTCAAGCCGACAATGATTTATTAACAACTAATGCTTAAGTGTAAGATTTAGAAAATTCGAGTCAAGCTATTCACCCGGCGGCGAAGACACCTATACTCAAAGTCCTCAATGGCGGTGATTTAGGAATCAAAGTTGCATGTCAATTACAACAAAAAAAGATGTGGTGTACCCCCTCCGAACCAAAAAGAGTGTCGTGTTTTACTTTTGACCATACGTCTTATTTAAATTTTTTATCTAAATATCATTCTTTTTCTTATAGCTTATTTTATCATTAGGTATACTTTAATAATTATTTATTTATATTATAATTTATAGAAAATTTTTAAATAAGACGATCGGTTAAACACGATGTCTAAAAGTCAAAAATATTATTTTTTTTTGGGATGGAGGCGGTACGTGGCAAAGCAGCAACGCAAACGACAATGAGAAATCTTAGGGCGTGTTTGGTTCACTTCCCAGCGGATCCTGGGTCGCACTAGCCAGTCTAGGATTGGCCAGGATGAACACATGCAACAGGCACTTGTTTGGTTACCTGCATCAGCTCAGCGTGGCCAGCATTAGCCGCTGTTTGGTTACCTGCGTCCGCATGGAATTCAAATCCTGGACATACAAGGTGGTGTTTGGTTGCTTGCATACAAGGTGGTGTTGTCACCGGTTTGCACCTTTGGTAAGGTTACCACTACCCACACACACATGTTGTTACAGCAGCTTCCAAATAAGAAAATCTATTAGCAAAACTACAACTAGCACTATTACAATTTTAAAAACTGCAAGCCATGAGGCGAAGCTACCATCGTCTCCATCATTGTGGACATGAGGTGGATTGATAGGTTGTAGAAGAGGAGGATTCTCAAGGGAATGACCATAGAAGGCTTGCACAGCTTGGTTTCTGGTGTTGTATTTCTTATAGCAGTTACCCTTGAAGTCATTCACATGCTCATGTGGTTCTTCCTAGCTAGAATACGCACCAGGTTTCTTGCCAACGTGAACCACATACCAAGCCATAGCTGTTCAAGAAAAGAGTAGCAAGAAAAATAGGTAGAATCTGCTGAGTTATAAATATTATCAGAAAAGTAACATCAGTGGCAAATAATAGGGACCTCATATCTTAATTTTTTGCACAAAATTTACTTAAGACAATCATCCCTGGTGGCAACTTTCATGATCCCAAAGAACTGTTTCATGAGTATCATGGGGCCATGAGACACTCCATCCTTACATGTTTTAAAAATGTTACTAAGGGCTTTAGTTACCTGGTGCAACTTTTAACCCATCATGTCTCTCTAGTGCATCAGCTAGAATGGTTGCATCATGTGCTGATCCCTCCCAGCCAGCCAACACATAGGTGAATTTCAAGTCAAAGTCGACTGCAGCAAGGACATTTTGTGTGGGGTGGTTCTTCCTACCCCTAAATGCAGCTTGGATCTTGGCTGGAACTTTAGCATAGATATGTGTACCATCTATTTCCCCAACACAGTCCTACATGGCATGCAAAAGTACATAGTGAATTGACATGAACTCATGCAGCAACATCCTAAATTATACATGACAATTTATTTACCTTCAAATAAGGATACCACCTTGGGCTGTTGCTAACCTTAAGGGGCGTCTCAATGGATGGAGGTCTAATCATGTCTTGCCTAAGTTCACCAATTACATATAACACCTCTTCGAAATGGCGATGGACAGTCTCTATAGACCTTCTCCAGTTTTGCCTAATCACTCTAAAACGTTGGTTATGCCCCACAATATGTAGAAACATTGCAACATGCTCTTCTACACAATAATTAATGTTGTCTGCTAACAATTTTCTCTCCCTAAGCAAGTTACACAACCTAAAGAAGGGTGCCCTTCTCATGCGAAGCATGTTCACACACTCAACATCATTGTAGTTATAAATTACGTCTAGGTTCTTTTGCCTTTCCTCACCCCACTTACTCAAAGGACCATAACTGATCTGAGGCCTTGAGGACTGAATCATTCTAATCCTAGCAAAAAGTAGGGCATACATAGCAGCAACAAGAGCTGCAGCACAAGCAAAAAGCATGCGCCTCTTCTCTTGCAAATCCATCTAGAAGATAAAACATGGAACAACGGCTCAGGCAAAATTTAGGATCAACACAGACTAGGACATAAGCTCAGACTAACTGAAAATCATCATAGACTTGGGCAATAGCTCAGACATAATGAAAAATCATCATAGACTTGAACAAATGCTCAGACATAACAATGTAATCATCGACTTCAGCAATAGCTTAGCAAAAAAGGGATCTTCATATAATTGCTCTTAATCTCAAAAGTACGACATGCATCCAAATCAAAGAAGGCAAAACTCTGTATCACACGGTGCAGATTAGAGGGAGGAGAGGGAGGGGGGAGGAGATGAACAAAATACCCACGTCAAAGGGCACAAGACCTAGCAAAGCACAACAGCAGTTGAGGGGAGGTCAGATATGCATGCACAGATCCAGAACAAACATTTAACACAAGTTAGGGTTTTAAAATCAAAACATAAAGAAAAACAAAGAAACGCACACGACCCTAGATCCATACCTCTAAATTAGTCAAGAAATCAGATATGCCGTGCCTGCAACCAGGTGAACAAAAATCACAACCACGGTTTACAAATTGGTAACAAAAGAGGGAAAATGAGGGAGAACTCACTGGCTTCAAAAATCGTTAGATCCATGGCACCTGCCACAAATCCAGTTAGAGAGAAATCATTAGCATGACACGAATCGAACCAAGAGCAAAGGCGGAGAGGGAGAAGACCACGAACCCTAGGAACCGGCAGCGCAGACGTGGAGCAACGAGAAGACACGGAGGAAGCGGGAAGGGAGATATATATAGGCGGTGAATGGCGGGAATGTGGGAGGTAACCCTAGGAACTTCGCGCCATCTCCTCGCGCACAGAATCGCCAAGCGTGCGAGCTCGCGTGAGCACGGAGCGAGCTAGGCTGAAGAAAACCGGCCGATTCGAGCGTTCTTTGGGAGCCTGGCTCGGTGAAGGGTCGAGATGGCGGACTAGAGGGTGGGTGAATAGTCCTTTCTAAAACTTATTACGCCGGCTAACCGAAACAAATGCGGAATTCAAACTATCGGTCTAGCCAAGACTACACCCCTCTATCTAAGTTCTCTAGTACCTTAAAAAGGTCCTAAACAAGCAAGCAAGATGCTACCTTAGCAAGAGCTCACCTAACCAATTCTAGTAGCAAGGTCACACAAACCTATGCCACTAGTACTTTGCAAGACCGGGGAGCTCCTGCACAACTAGTAAGCAAAAAGCACAAAGCTCCTAAGCTCACTAGCAATGCTCAATAACAAGGCAACCAATGCCAAATTATAGAGCGCAAATTACTTAGCTACACAAACTAAGCAATGTGACTAA
>Ga0182004_10002357_pt1 | contig 14620 bp, 13 predicted proteins | sample Sormic07211540_1_FD_120479 | JGI IMG/M metagenome (GOLD analysis project Ga0182004, IMG submission 120479) | Endophyte microbial communities from Sorghum bicolor roots, Mead, Nebraska, USA - 072115-40_1 MetaG | ecosystem: Host-associated > Plants > Roots > Unclassified | place: USA: Nebraska...
CAAAATGAAGGCAGCATACCTTTGGTCTGTACATGACTTCATGGCATATGGAGACTTTGCTGGATGGAGCACCCATGGTAGATTGTCATGCCCGTATGGATATGGCTGCATGGGTTTCCTACTCCGTAATGGTCATAAGGCTTGTTGGTTTGACCGTCATAGGCGCTTTCTGCCTATAGACCATGTGTTTAGGAAACAAGCTAATGCATTTCGTAAGAACACAAGGGTGTTGGATGAGCCACCTAGGAGGTTAAGATAGCAGCGGCAATTGTGGTTCAATCAACAGCAGCAAAGCACAAAAAATCATGGTATGTAAATCTAAGTCTGGCAATGAAAAAATACATTAATCTATTAGTTTCTCTATTAGTTTCTACAAAATTTTAATTCTTTTAATCCAACCATGATAGCCTGAAATGAATACATGTTTAAGCTTGTACTCTGGTAGCATCACAACATGATTAATTGGAATTGTTTGAAGGATGACTATATAGCAGGGGTTAAGAGGGCTACACAGGATCATGAAGAACATCAAGAGGATGGGGATCACGAAGAACATGAGGATATGGAGGAGGTGGAACAAGGGCAAGGGCCAGAACATGAGCAAGAGTTGAATGCAAAGGTGTTGTATGATGTGTCGGGTGCTATGACCAGCCATGGACGCTTTGCTATAGGATATGGCGCTGTTAGGGCAGCTGATGTCAGAGCAGCTGCAAAGGAGAATAATGTGACTCAATCAAATCCAGTATCAATGCAAATGTTGGCCCGACAAAATGCAGAACTACGGCGAGAAAATACCAGGCTACAAAAAGAGAATGATAGTGTGACGCAACAAGGCAAAGTTGCTATAGATCTGACAGTGGTATGTATATGTGATGAAAGTATTTTTCTACAGGCAAACCATTTTTCAAAATCTGAAATATTTGATGTCTTCACTAGGCACTTTATCGACGCTTTGGACTCGGACATGAAATTCCAGAGGCATCCTTACGATTTGCATCAGCAGCAGCAGCGCAAGGAATTGTGAGTACAGCTAGCGCAACTTTCCCCATTTTCCTTATATTTGGCAACTATCTGACTATAATAGCAGTCTTCTCTAGTTTAGCTAGCTGGCAAATTAGCTTCCCACATTTTCCTCATATTTGGGCAACTATATGACTATAATTTTGATGTGGTATTCAGAATGGCAACATGCTGTCCACCAGTGAGGAAGTGGCCTCATCTTGATTCTTGCATAGCTACTGGACTTAAATTGAATTAATTCAGTAATAATGGTAAGGTAGATATTGCATTTGGTTCACTTCCCATGGGCTGGGACTCAGATGAAAATAGTTAGCACTCTTTTGTTGTGAGCAATAATCTACAACATGATTTCGTCTCATTTTGAGGCATATTGTATACCAACTTCATGGGTTGGAGCAGTTAGCATCTGGAGGATTACTACTACTACCCTGTATCAATCTGACAAATATTTCTCTTCATATATATAGGCCACTGGTGCTTCTCATGTTGGCTCGGAGTCAACTAATGATGACAATGCCGTGGATGGCCACGATGAAGACAATCTCAATAACACATATGAAGCTGCATTGGAAACAGAGAACTGCCATAGTGGACACCATGCTTGAAGGTAGGATGCGTTTGTCGTAGTGGCTGTTGCTAGTTGCCACTTCTAACCTTTAGATAGTAAAGGTGCAGCTAAGAAGTTGATGCCAGCTTTTGGGAAAGACTAATCAACTAGTGGATGCTTTTGTGACCTATGGACATCTTAATTATGTAGTTGTAGATGCAAGAGCTATGGACATCTTAATTATGTAGTTGTGGATGCATTTTGTGGTTGTTGATGCCAATTGTGGGCTTCTAATCTAAGTGTATGGATTCTGTTAATGGCTGTTGATGCCAACTTTGGGCATATAATCTAAGTGTATGGCTTCTGGATGAAAAATGATGCAATATATATATTTGTGTTGGAAACCTTATAGAATTAGATGTCATGTTTGTGGATGTACTATTATCATGAAATGTCGTATCAAATTATAAATAAATGAGGCTTTGTGGCCTGATGGTTGCAATAATTTCCTGTCGGTGTGAATTTGGATTCCTGTTGGGAGACGATGACAGGAAATTATGGTATTTTTTTCTCGAGCCTCTGCTAACAGGAAAAAACAAAATTTTCTGTCGGTACGAACTTATTACCCCGGCGGTATGACACCGACAGGAAATTTTTTTACTGTCGGTGAACCTAATTTTTGCTATCGTTCGGCATCGACAGAAATAAAATTTCACACCTGACGAACTAGAATTTGCCTGTCAACGCTCCACCGACAGAAATATAATAAAACCGACAGAAAAATACACATACCGACAATATAAATTGTTTTTCCTGTCGAGCTAGTCCTGTCGGAATTTTCTGTCGGTCAGAAAAACTTGTTTCCTATATTTTCTGTCGGTTTTGCCATTTTTGTGTCGGTTTTTTACCGACAGGAAATTTTGAGTTTCCAGTAGCGTATGGATGCTGAGAAGGAGTTGAAGAAATAGGAGAGGGAGTTGAAGAAATATAAGATGTGCAAAAAAGGCCTTACTTTGTAGGAAGAAAGGATAAAACTTGACAAAGATAAATTTGATCTCAAACAGGATCTAGAAGAAGAAATAATTATGAATGTTGATACAAGCACCATGTCAGTCAAACAACAATAGTTCTATGCTGATCTACAGGAGAAAATACTTGCAGGAAGGCTTGAAAATTAGTAGTACCATGTTTTTCAATTTTTAGATTTGGGCATAGTGTGAGACATGTGTAATTTTTTAAAACATTTTAGTTGCCTTCATTTCATAGCATATTAGATTCATTAATGTCCTTGCATTGAATTGTGTTATCTATATTATGCTGGAATATACATAGTTGCTTCTAACATTTGCACCATCACATTTATATGTTGATGCCATGAACAGTGTATATGTAGATAATGATATGGTACTATGAATGCCATCCATTGTATCTATTACATCAGACAAAGAAGATAGGTCAGAATGCCTTGATGTTGTGGTAGTAAATAAAACCATTCAACAATATATACTATTATATATAAATCTAAAAGAAGATGTCATAAGTGCTCAATTAGGTCATCTTGAAGGGGTGTGTGTGTCTCCTTGTCGGTTGTATCATGGTGTGATACAATCACCTTTTTTCCTACATCATATCTGAAATATTTTTTCATCAACTCCGTCGTCTTCAACATCATATTGTGCATAATGATACAAGCCATCATGACATGTTGGATTGCACTATTATAGATCTGACTTTCGATGCTGGTTGCTATTGAATCAGCAGTGATAACTCTTCATAGTCGGTTCTTAACTTCAAAGTCAGAAAATGATTGGGGGTCCACAAAATTCAATAGCGTAAGTATACACCACTTCTAGTTTGTGGCTAGAACTGATAGAAACCACTACAAAAGCTATCATCCTCTCCTCTCTCCTCCCTTCCATCGCAAGCACACTCATCCATGAGGCGCGTGTTTTCCCCACTTCCTCTATTATTGTGTCCCTCCTTCACCAAAATACCCAATGAAGCTCTTGGATTTTCAAGCATAGGCATGATTTTCTTTCTTTAAAGTTAGTAACAAGCATCTACTTTTTGAATTTGTAGCTTTACAATCATTTTGTGGCTAGACTGTTTGATTTTCTTTCTAGTCGTTTATTTATTTTAGAGAGCATTTTTTAACTGGATTTTGAGGAAGACATCCAAATCATGGTGAATCCATCTTTCATAACGTTTGTATCTATAAATACATTTTAGCCCTTGTTTAGATCCAAAAAGTTTTTGGATTTTGACACTATAGCAGTTTTTTTTATTTGACAAACATTGTCTAATCATATAGTAACTAGGTTTAAAAGATTTGTCTCACAATTTATAGACAAAACTGTACAATTAGTTTTTATTTTCATCTATATTTAATGCTATATGCATGTGCAACAAGATTCGATGTGACGGGGAATTTTGAAAAATTTTTGGTTTTTGGGTGAACTAAACAATGCCTTAATTCCTAGCAAATTACATGGTGGTTTTGATGATTTTTAGTATGTGATGCTTTATGTCCTAGCAAAATACATGGTGGTTTAAATCGCTAGCAAATTATATGGTACCAAATTAGTATGTGATCCTTTAATTAGTTCTAGTATGGAGTAGAGTAGAAATTTTTCAATAGGGTTATCGATTTCTATTTTGATGAGGAAATCCATGTGACACCTATAGACCCATTGTTAGGAGCTACATTGGTGCTTGCTGGCCGTTAAGATGTGCAATCCATCGTGGTCGAGCTAGAGCTCTCGACACACAAAAGCTTCATGAGACTGTCGAGCATATCGAAGTTGCTTTATTTGGACTAACTTGAAAGTATTATATTTTGTAAATTGTATTGTGTTCTGGCTGCTAACTGACGCATGAGTTTGCGAGGTCACAAATGAAGAAGACGCGAAGGCTAGATAGGAAGAACAAGGACCGACTCGCCTATGCCAAGCTTGTTTGTATGCACATTATTGTGCACTTTTAGGGCATATTTAGTTTCCTTGCTAATTTTTAGGCAGTTAAAACTATTTTAGCTACTTTTGAATGACTAGTAGGACTAAATTATTTTAGCTCTTTTTTAGTGTATTTAGAAGTTTAGTTACTAAAGTAACTAAGGGGGTGTTTGGGACTGCTCTACTCTACGTTTTTCAGCTCCGCTTCACATTTTTTAGCCAAACGGTTTCAGCTCCACGCACTCAGTTCGAGGAAAAATGGTGGAGTTGTGAGAGCACATAAAGAGGTACTCCACAAACTTCAGTTTTTTGTGGAGCTGCTCCATAGTAGAGTTTGTGGAGCAGAGTTCGTGGAGCAGTGCCAAACATCCCCTAAAGTTTAGCTAGCTAAAATTTAGATAGACACATTAGATGGCCACTCGAGTGGCGGAGAAACATGTTTCCTGCAAGTGGAGTTTCGTGGGATCGTTATTGGATTGCCACCGCTTAGCCATCACACTATAGAGGATCTCATAATTCAACCGCTGGAGAAGTTGTTCTTTATTTATTAAGGCACATCATTTTTGTTTGTATGTGACAATTATTATCTAATTATGAACTAACTAAGTTCATAAATTACAGATAAAATATGCAATTAGTTATTTATTTTATTTATATTTAATATTTTATGTATGTAATATAAAATTTGATGTGTTGAAAAATGTTAAAAGGTTTTTAGATTTTGGATGAAACTAACAAAGCGTGAGAACATGCGAACAAGAACTAAACTGATGCCTTTCAAAAAAAAAAAACTGACTGGGACTGGCTGGTGGGCCGCAGATAAATCTGGTTCCGGCATTTGGCCTGGCAGGAACTGAAACCCTACAAGCCCAGTGTCCGAGTGGCGGAGTGGAGTGGGACATCCACATCCTCGCGGCGCGGCGTTGGGCACCACGGCACCATCCAACAGTCACCACGCCTGACGCCTCCCAAACCAAAACCCTCTCCGTTCTCCGGTCCGGCGCCGCGGCCCGCAGCGATGGCCTTCACGGGAGGCCGCGGCATCATGGAAGAGATCTTCGCCTGCATCCCCACCCAGCCCATCCCCTCGCCCGCCGAAGGCTCCGTTTCCGCCGCCGCCTGCTCCGTCGTCGGTGGAGCCGAGGCCGACGAGGACCGCATCAGCCGCCTGGCGGACGCGCTGCTCTCCAACATCGTCTCCCGCCTCCCCATCAAGGACGCCGCCCGCACCACCGCGCTCTCCCCGCGCTGGCGCCGCGTCTGGGCCTCCACGCCGCTCGTCCTCGACGACGCCCACCTCCTCCAGGACCCGGACCAACCCGACGACGGCCCCTTGGGCTTCGGCACCGACTGGCGCTCCATCGCCGACGCTGTCTCCAGCGTCCTCGCCGCGCACCCGGGCCCCTTCCGCTGCGTCCGCCTCACCAACGTCTGCAGGTACGCGGCGGCGCGCGACCGCGGCGCGCTCGCGCGCGACTGGCTCCGCGTCCTCGCGGCCAAGGGCGTCGACGACCTCGTTCTCGTCTGCCCTCGCTGGCCCTTCAAGGCGAAAATCCCCGCCGACATCCTCCGCGTCGCCTCCCTCCGCAGCCTCTACCTCGGCCTCTGGGACGAGTTCCCCGGGAGCACCAAGTCCCTCCACCGCGGTAACGTTGTCTTCCCCCACCTCCTCGAGCTCGGGCTCTGCCGCACCGACATCAAGACCGCGGACATCGACCACCTCCTCCAGTGTAGCCCCCACTTGGAGAAGCTCGCGCTCGTTGCCTGCGACAACTCGCCGGACTGCGTTCGCGTCCGCAGCCGGAGCCTCCGTTGCGTGCTCTTCTGGATGTCCGTCGCCAACGAGGTCAATGTGCTCGTCGTCCCGCGCCTCGAGCGGCTTATCCTGTGGAGTGAGTGCCCCGGTGCCCGTCTCGATGATGACTTCCGCACCAGGCTCAACATTGGTTACGTCCAGGAGCTCAAGGTGCTCGGCTACCTGGACCTAAGGATCCACGTGCTCGAGATCTCCAACACTATCATCGAGGTGAGCTCAATTTCGTCAAATTGATGTACTCAGTCAATGCTGCAATGCTGCATACATATACGGATTCCTCCATAAGTTTCATATGCGGAACCATCATTACATTCGAGTAATCGTGAATTCCAAACTTTTTGGTAGGCTGGGACAAAGCCGAGCCCACGTACCATTGTTCCAAGTGTCAATATCCTGGCTTTGAAGGTCCGGTTTGGAGTTCGCAAGGAAGCTAGAATGCTGCCAAGCTACCTCAGATGCTTTCCCAATGTGGTGACATTGCATATCATGGTGAGACTCCATTCCCCCTTGTCCTCATTTAGCATCTGCGCCATCTTCAGTGTATGATGCTTAACTCGAATCACGGATAATTGAACTAGCAGCATTTTGATTCTGCAGTCGGATGAAGCTGATGAACCCACGGGCAAGCTCAACTTCAAGTTCTGGCAGGAAGCTGGACCCATCAGCTGCCTTCAGTCCCAAATCAAGAGGGTGGTGTTCAAGAACTTCAGAGGGAACCGCAGTGAGCTTGCATTCCTTAGGTTCATCTGGGAGAGAGCACAGCTGTTGCACAAGATGGTGATTGTTTTGGCCGATGGAGATGATCCTGCTTCGTTGGACCAGATGGTAGCCAAACTGAAACCTCTGGCTTGTGCAAAGCGGGCCAGCAAAGACCGCAAGTTGACCATCTTGGTGCGTAATGGAGGATGCGTATGGAGCTTCCACAGAGCATCTGATCTTTCTGTGAGCGACCCTTTTGATTGCTGAAGTTCTAGGTGTTGGCTGTTATGTTTCTCTGATCGCAGAGCCATTTTGCTGAACTGGCAGCTTTCCCATTTCACCATCTATCAATTGCAGGACATATTTGGATCGCCGGCTTATTTGTTGTCTAGATTGCTTATTGTCGTCTCAAAAAAAAATACGTTATATTAGGTTTGAACATGAGACAGGCTAGTTAGCCCATGCTGCTTGAGGTTTCAAATTAGCTACAGTTTATTTCTTTGCGATGCAATGCTCAGATGCCTTTTTGGTTGTTGGTCGAAATGAACTAGTTCCATTCTTGCTACTTGTTATAGATTGTCAGCTTTGAGCGCAAATGCTCACAAACTGGTGAAACCTGTTTCATTGAGTACTTTTCCGTTGTGCCCACAGTGCTGTGTACATGTTTATCTCGTTGATCGGTTGATGCCATGCCGGATTTCTGCACAATTTTCTTTAGCTCTTTTGATGCCATAAAATGGTTCCTGGTCATTCACGGATTCACTCGTTCAAGAGGGCATGTGTGTGTGTTCTGTTCAGAGCTCAGAGGCAAACAGATACTTTGTTCCTGGCTACGATCTTGGTGCCTGTTGTTTACTTGGACCTTGAAGCAATCAATCAAGGGACGAATTGAATCATGTAATTTTGGAATGCTTCGGTTTTGAAATGACTCCCTGGACTGATGTGTCGCTGGTTTTAGTGGGAGCTAGCTAAAGTAATCCAGGGATGATCAGTTTATTGTTTACTGTCATATGGAATGTTTCAGTTTCTGGAATCAGATGGCGGTGGCAGGAATGGTGTTCGATGGTTTGCACCAGCCGCTGCGTGTCTCGATTTGCTTGCTAGCTTTGCACCCACCACGTTGGATTTTGCAGTGACAGCTGAACGAAAAATGTGCACGCCCAGGTACTGCCGTATGCCGTGATTAGGGTTAGCGATCTATTAATACTCGTTTTTTATTAGATTAGAAATCTATTGTTAGGTACTGTGTCGATCGATGCAACTCTATCCGATCACACTCACGTGCCATACGCAAGCGTATTTGTAGAATTGCAGCAGCAACAACCAACTAACCAGTGCCAGTTTGCCACTGCTCTAATTTGCACCGGACTAATCAGCATCCCTAATTTTCCTTATCACTGACCGGTGGGCCTCCGTGCGAGGGGAGAAGTGAGGAACAAACGCCGGCGTTCCTGATTTTGATCTCGCCCAGAAAACCCCAGCCGAACTCACCGCCGCCCCACACCCACACCAGCACAGCACGCGAGCTCACCAGAAAACCCCCTCCCTCTTCTTCCACGGGCGCGGGCTAGGAGCGTCGCCGTCGCCTCGCAGCCATGGCTCAGGAGCAAATCGTGGGGATGGAGGACATGCTACGCGTCGTCCTCCCCTGCCTCCCCGCCCCGCCCTTCCGCACCACCGGTGCCTTCCGTCGCTCCCACAGCCCCCGCAGCGGCGGCGGCGGCGAGGACCGCATCAGCCGCCTCCCGGGCACGGTGCTCTCCAACATCGTGGCGCGCCTCCCCGCCAAGGACGCAGCGCGCACCACCGCGCTCTCCAGGCGCTGGCGCCGCGTCTGGGTCTCCACGCCGCTCGTCCTCGACGACTCCGACCTCCTCATCTTCCGCGACGGCGGCGGCGGCGGCCGCTCCGCGCCCGTCAACTGGCCAGCCGTCACCGACGCCGTCTCCCGCGTCTTCGACGGCCGCAGGGGCGGCCCCATCCGCTTCGTGCGCCTCACCTGCTGCTTCATGAAGCTGGCCATGCGCTTCCGCATTCTCGAGTACTGGCTCCGGGTCGTCGCCGCGGGGGGAGTCGAGGACCTTGTCCTCGTCAACCGCCCCTTCCCCAGCTCCCTGCCCCTCCCCCTCGACGTCCTCCACATCGCCTCCCTGCGCACCCTCTACCTCGGCTTCTGGCAATTCCCGGACACCGCCGCCCTCCCGCGAGGCCGCGCCACCGTGTTCCCCCGCCTCCAGGAGATTGGACTCTGCGCTACCAAGATCCAAGCCAGGGACATCGACCACCTGCTCGCCTGCAGCCCCGTGCTCGAGAAATTCGCCATCATCGCTGGCCTTTACTTCCCCCGCTATGTCCGGATCCGCAGCTGCAGCCTCCAGTGCCTTGTCTTCTGGAAGTCCCTGGCGGATGAGCTCGACGTGGTCGTCGCCCCGCGCCTCCAGCGCTTAATCCTGTGGCAGGCGTGCCAATGCATCATCGGCTCCCTCCCCTTCCGCACCAGTGTCAGGATTGGCCACGCCACCGAGCTCAAGGTGCTCGGCTACCTGGAGCCAAGCATCCACCAGCTCCAGATTGGCAGCACCATAATTGAGGTATCTCTTTCTCCTTTGTTTCCTCCTACATTGCATAATTCATAATTGCATAAGCATAGCCCTATCTATATATATCTATATGTGCCATCGATCCAAATGTTTCCTTCAAGTTTAATCCATGGCAGTAATGGTTCTCAATTGTGCTGTAGAGTGGAACAAACATGATCCCATCTAGCATGGTTCCAAGTGTCAAGATCTTGGCCTTGAAGGTGCAGTTCAGAATCCGCAAGGAAGCCAAGATGCTGCCCACCTTCCTGAGATGCTTTCCCAATGTGGAGACATTGCATGTTCTGGTGAGATCCCAATCACCCCATCTCCTTATAGATTGTACTAATTTCAATCTCTCTCTTTCGAAACCCTCTAACATTACCATTGTTTGCAGTCTCATGAAGCTGAGGAGCCAGATGGCAAGCTCAATTCGAAGTTCTGGGAGGAGGTTGGCTCCATCGACTGCCTAGAGACACACATCACCAAGGTGGTGTTTGACAAATTCAGAGGAGAGCGCTGCGAGCTCGCGTTCCTCAAGTTCATCCTCGAGAGGGCACAATCGCTGCTGAAGCTTGTGATTGTATTGGCAAATGGAGATCAAGCCTCAGTGGATGAGATGCTTGCCAAGTTGAAGTCTCTGACCACGGCGAAACGAGCCAGCGAATGCCCTACTCTGTTGGCAGTCGTCCGTGAGGGAGACAGCGCCTGGTACTTTCAGAGAGCATCCGATCTTTCTGTCAGTGACCCCTTTGATTGGTGAAACTCAAGCGGATGGCATATTCCATGACCAATTCTATTATTCTCCTGAGCTGGTCAGTTGTTTTTTTTTTGTCATTCAGACATTCTGTGTGTATACTTGCTAGGCATTCCCCAGAATGTTGTCTCGTGTTCTGTTGGTAGTATCAGCTTGATAAGTGTGAGTGCAGTTCTGAGTGAATCAGGACTCAGGAGAGGTATATAGTTCATGCAAAATGCTGCTTGACGTTTCACTATTGAAAATATAGATTCTGCTTCGCTGCTCTTGAGTAGACTACCTCTTAATGTTGTCGCTGGCTAGTTTCTCAGTGGAAATGTACTGTATCTTGGGCATAATTGGAACTGGAAAAATGTCATATTGGTAACCCCAGTTTCTGTGTATTGTTGATATGATTGTGGTTCTCTGTAATTACTTCAGCCTGCCGTTTGATTGTGGTTATCAACCTTTATGCTGCTTGGTCACATTTGGATTTTAGGCTGGAAATGGTCACGGGGATGGACTGAGAAGCCCCTATTACTGAAACACCCTAGGTGGATCCACACCGGAGTTAAGCAAGCAAGGTGCGGCTATAACTTTCTACTACCACATTCTGCCAAGTTTGAATCGTATAAATAGCTCCGTTGGCATCTGCTTCGATAGAGCTCATGGTAAAAATTTCACGACAGCACATCGTCACAAACATAATGTCAATCTGTTGCACGATTGGGCATCACAAAGGAGTGAACATGAAGTAAGCAAGATCCCCATTAGAAGCAAATCAGTTATCGGTTCGGTAGAAAAGCTTTTTGCAAAGCTAAGCACGATTTCACAATCTACGCAGTTTACAAATAACATGGCTCGGTCTCAATTGATGAGTAAAATGTGTACAGTCCTGACTCCTGACTGTCCCTCTGGTGATATCTAGGGCCATATGCTCATAAAAATCTTTGTCTGGCTCCCTAAACTTGCATTGCTAATCATATCACCTTATTCGGTAAATGATTATATGTGCCGCTACAGAATGAAGCTCGAGATGCAAACCCATCACGTAAAGGCTTAACTCTGGACGGAAATAGAGGATTTGTTATAGCAAAGACCCTCACTTTTCCGACAGAGACCTCTAAAAAATATACTAAAAACTCAAGCCCCTCTTTTTGGAACAAGAAATTTTGGAGAAAAACTAGCACGAGGTTAGTCCTCATGAAAACTTTTATTTGTCTATCTCTCTTAGGTTCTAGGTTTTTTCTTCTGTGACGCAAATGCCACAATAGAAACTTTCATGCATTTTGAATTCCTATAGGACTGTAAGTTCTATGCAACCCTAATCCTACATTTTGCATATTTCTATATTTTGAGTTAGGCAAATTTATGCTGGTTAGAGTGATTTAGAACTTGGTAGCACACTTAACAAGTTTATGGGTATAAATGTGCATGTTAAAGTTTAGAGACCTAATGACAGTAGGACAAGTATAAGAGAGAATTCCTTATATGTCATGCCATTAGCCAAAGTACATAGAAAAGCCAAAACACTTACAATTTGGAATCAAAAGAGAGTACAAGATAAGACAGCTACCTATACTCACTTAACATTAGCTCGAATTAGAAACAAATTCCAGATGTGGGTGGGCAACCCACAGACCAGCCAGCTAAAGCGGTTGCCAACAGTAGCAAAGACATGTTAAAAATAAAGTTAAGTTGCCTGCAGCACCTAGTTTAAAGTATGACTAGGCAAACTCATGCAACGAAACAAAGGTGACAGCAAACAAAGGAAAGCAATATCATCAAACAAACATTAATATACTCGCCAGATGTAAACACATGCTATATTTTAACGAGAACTAGCAAAATTATTTAAGAGTATGACAAACTCAAGAAAATGATATCATGAGTAGAACTTTTTCTTGTCACCACAATGAGCATTCTTTCGCAACATAGCTTCTGCCCTTGCAGAGCTAAATTTCTACAGAGAGTTACTTCAAAGGTACTTACAACCAATCAGGATGCAATAGTTGCTGGTAAAAAATGCAATGACTAAGCGTTCACCATATGAAACGAAAATATCATTGAGGGATATTGCATCTAAGATAATTAACCAGGATATAGCCTCCCATATCACGATATCTTTATGCATCAGTTACGGATACACAGCTAAAGGTTAAAGACAAACAAAGATATCCATGATCTTCTAACTAAAATAAGTAACAATGGTCCTCTAAGTGGACCATCATAGCACTAAGTTGGACGCTTACGCTACAGGCATCCTAGTTGATATCTTCTCTAGTTTGAGAATTGACTAGTTCCCACAAAAGCAAGCTTAGATACTTTAGATACCTTCCATGGTTTGCTCAAATGGTATCCTCACCATATTGTACTGGTTTCATACTCTTTATTCTCCCTTTTTTATGAAACGGAAGAGCTCCTGCCCATATTCAAGAAAAGGGTCTTTGACATTAAGATCAGATGCCCTGTGAAAGTCCAAACCTTCCTCCTCTTTAGGTGCCATAAGCAAAACCATACATGTTTCACTGGCCCATTGTGGAATAGCTAGAATTTTCACTACATACATCATCTCGCCTACTGTAGCTCTTCTTTTATCAGAAAGCACAAGTGTCAACTTCTTGAGCTCATTCGCTCTCTGGGTTATGTACTTAATGAACATCACCTCACTTAGATCACCATAGATCTCATGGAGAACAACCATTTTGATGTGTGACTGGACACATTCGATAGGACTGAGCTCCCTAAAAAACTCAGCATAGTCCTTTCCAGTTGGTTCATCAACACGAGCAGACTACAAAATCAGTAAACTCTTCTATTAGTGAGAACTGATGGTGAAAATTGACAAATAATAACTGAATTAGTGTTCATATTGCCACCTCCACATGTAGGGTCTCAATGTTGGGAAAGCATCTGATGAAGCTGAACAGCATTTGAACTTCCTTGAAGACACCCAAATTCACCTTTAGCGCTAAGATCTTGACGCTTGGAAGCATGGTTCTTGGGCTCACCTTTGTGTCAGCCTGCAATGCAATCCATGAAGCAAGCACATTCACCACACTCACACACATGAAAAATGCATTCATAAAGTACAGAGCACCTTGATGACGGTGTTCCTAATTCGAAGCTCGTGGACTCTCGGTTCCAAGTAACCAAGCACCTTCAGCTCAGGTGCGCCTTTAGGAATCCTGACCCCCATGACACATCGCCTACAGGAGCAGGAGGACATGTATCCCACATGATGAGGCGCTTTAGGAGTGGTGAGTCCACCACTTCGAGGTCGAACGCCATGGACTCCCAGAAGAGCACGCACTGGAGTCGTTGGCCGCGGAGGCGGACATGCTTTGCTTTGCCGAAGCTGACTAAGAGCGCGAGTGTCTCGAGAACAGGGCTCGAGGCGAGCATGTGGTCAAGGTCACGGTCCTCAAAGAAGGTGTGGACCATGGTGAGCTCGCGAAGGTGGGGGAAGACGCCGGTGCCGTCGGGGAGGTCGGCGGTGCCCGGAAAGTGCCAGCAACCGAGGTAGAGGCGCTCTAGCTTGGCGCATCGGAGGATGTCGACGGGGAGGCGCAGCAGATCCATTCCCCCGGGTAGACCAACAAGGGCGAGGTTACGGACGCCCCCAGCGGCGAGGAGCCGCGACCACTGGTCGAGCTCACGTTCGTGTTCATCGAAGAAACATAAGGCGAGGTGGACGGTGTCGAACGGACCTGGGTGCCCGGCCGGAGAGGACGCGGTCGGTGGCAGCAACGCGCGCCGGCTCGTCGTCGGGGTCGAGGTGCGAGTCGTAGATGACGAGCGGCGTAGAATGCCAGACGCGGCGCCAGCGGGTGGCGAGCGCGGTTGTGCGCACGGCGTCCTTGACGGGGAGGCGGGAGACGATGTTCCGGGTTCCGGCGGAGGTCGTCGGGGAGGGCGCTGATGCGGTCCTCACCGTCCTTGGGCTCCCCGGTCGCGGCGGAGAGGGTTCCGTCCACGGTGACGGTGCGGGCGGGTAGCCAGACCAAGGGGCGCCTGAAGAAGGCTTCCATGGTGGTAGTGGTAGCTGACTCGCTGTGGAGATTGTGCGGGGAGGATTTTGGCCGGAGCTGGGAATGGGAGTAAAGATGAGCAACGGGCCGGACCGGCACGGCCCGACACGGGCCCGTGCTAGGCACGGGCCCGTATGGCCCGCGTGCCACCGGGCCGTGCCTCCACAGGCCATCGTGCCTGCCTGACGGCCCAGGCACGGCCCGTGGGCCGATTTTCGTGCCGGGCCGGCCCGAAAGGCACGAG
>Ga0182004_10002358_pt1 | contig 14620 bp, 9 predicted proteins | sample Sormic07211540_1_FD_120479 | JGI IMG/M metagenome (GOLD analysis project Ga0182004, IMG submission 120479) | Endophyte microbial communities from Sorghum bicolor roots, Mead, Nebraska, USA - 072115-40_1 MetaG | ecosystem: Host-associated > Plants > Roots > Unclassified | place: USA: Nebraska...
CCTTGCCCCCTACTCCACCTTGGCCTATATAATGACTCCCAAGGCTCCCCCGAAGAGGCATTCTACATCCTGGTGCTTCATATTCTCTATATAATTAGGGTTAGGGTCCCTCTAGTTGTTCTAGTTCTAGTTCATCTAGTTCTAGTTCATCTAGATGTAGCAATTAGGAGGGACTAATTCTTCTAGATCTAGTCTTGTTTAGAGATTAGAGAGATTAAGTAGAGGAGTAGAGATTCTGGAGGAGTTCCGGCATGTCGGCGCTTCTTCATGGCTGTATTCTTCTGGATTCAGTTCCCTCACTCGGAGCTGCGTTCTGAGGTACTTTTGTACTTACCCTTCTGATTTAAGTAAGAAACTTGGTCTTATTCGTTCTTTGGTTCACAACACATATTGAGTGCTTTGATCTTGGTCATTACTTGGTTGAAGTAGTATTTCATAGTGTAGGCGTGGTGTCTAGGCTAGGTTTACTTGTGGATATCCCCTAATTAGCCAGGCAGTGGTAGTTCGCGTAGGTGACTTTATAGCTGCGTTGATTCCTCTACAGTCCACTTCCCGTTGATAGGACTCATAGGCTTATATGTGCCTGGTAGGAGATTACTCTGATTCTTCTCCTATTCGGGTTACTTGCCCGATAAGACGATATTATACAAAGTTTACGGCCGGAGTCAGAACCAGAGTGCATTAGCTATTTCCTTTTTCTTGATATGATCTAGCCTAATTGTAGGGTTAAGTCTATATACAAAGTTTAGCGATTTCATCAATTCACCAAAATCAAACTAGAGCTTTCACCATCAGCCACCAAGGAGGAGGCCTGCAAGGGCTAATACATTCGATCAATGTGGAGATTAAGGCAAACCAAGACAAATATATATGGATGATAGCTAGGATCAATATGTTGCTCATATCGTGTAACAAACTAGAAATCCAATCTTTTCATCTGATCGCCGTCACTGTAACCCTACCCTCTCTGCCTATATAAAGAGGGTAGGGACCTCAAGCACAGGATCCATTCTTCTATCGTTCCAATCTACCTCATAGCTAGGAGCAACAACCTTTGTAATTGAGCATACGAATACAAGAGCAGCAGCACCACTGGAGTAGGGTTTAGCATGCCACCGTGCCCCAAACTAGTATAAATCCTTGTGTTTTGTGTGTTACAATCCAATTATGTCTATGCAATCACGTTGCTTTATATTACCAGAGCAAAACAATCCGATACTAAGAATCGTGTGATTTTTGGTGGTTGAATAATACTCCCTCTGTTCTAAATTATAAGATATTCTGATATTTCTAGATATATAGATTTTGCTATGCACTTAAATATACCTTATATCTAGATACATAATAAAAAATAATATATCTAATAAAAGTTAAACGTCTTATAATTTGAAACCGGGGGACTACTAATATGCAAACGAGACTAACATTCTTTGGGAGCTGAAGCCGTAACTCTTCTTTTCTAATTATATAAAAAAACTTCTTGTAAAAAAAGGTCCTAGTAAATCTCAGACATATTAGTGGATAAGAGAAAACACTTGACTGCACTGCATGGTTACTGTTACTTGAGATGGACACGAGGTGCTTGATCTCTCTCTTTTTTTGTAGTTGTCGTTATTTTTTTTCTATCTCATCCTTTTTCATTAAGTTCTTGTTTGAATTTGCCTCTATTATCACAATATCCCACCTTTTAGGGATAAAGCTAGCAATGGTGAATCGAGCATTCACTATCCTTTTTTGTTAGCTTTTTCTAATTTGAATCGAAGAAAAATAATGAACAAGCACAAAATCATCAAACCTGGCGGCTGCTTGCTCTTGATCACTTATTTACCGGCCACTAGATCGATGAAGAATCTCTCAAAAATCCGCTTTTGATCGGTGGTTCACTAGCCACTACATTCTTGATCCCAACTAATCACTATCAATGCATAGTTTTATTCTTTTATTTCATAGACATTTAATTATATGATTCATCCATAGTTCAAAACTGAGCTCTACATGAAACTCATGTTCTCTCACTTCTTAGAAGTTGTGCTACATCATAAAAAATGCTCATGAGCAACCTACTAAATGCATATGAAACTCCCATTTATATTTTGATACAAATTTTTAACGCTTATATATCTTATATTATACTAGCAAACATGCTCATAAATTATGTGAACTGCTTGTTGTGCGGTCACCTAGACAACTTGTGCCTTGAGATTTATCCAATGACCACGTCATGCTTTTCAATTCATTTTTGAATCAGACTCTGTGCCGTGCTTAGACGCCCTGCTCTAACTTGTACATGCACCAAAGACAGTGATGGTGATGAGGACATCACTACTTTGGATAAGCACATCACTTGTTAAATTGCTATGCCAGGTTTAGAGGTCGAGCACAACAATTAAATCTTCAGGTGAACTCTGTTCCTATATATACCTTTTTGTGATTATGGGAACAAATTGCTACCTAATGATATTATTGTTCCCAATAACTATGGAGTGGATCAAGAATAACTTGGAAAGAGCCATGGAGGTAGATGAGACCAGCATGGCCATCCAAACTAAGTTGGAGGCCTAATCCATATCAAGTTCAAGTCCACACAAGACTTCAAGAGCAAGGTGCGCTAAAATAATCACGCATACCATATACAGACTCTATTTTTGATATTTCTATATATGCACAAAACACAAAGGAGATACTGATCACATGCCAAAATTCCTTACGAGTCTATGGTATTCATCAGAACAAGTGAGCATACATAATATAATTTATATATATGCCAAGGTATTATGTTACCGTCTTTTAGGTCATTAGACTATATATCATTTCACAGTTTGTTAGGGATGTATTGAATGGTCCTTGACTAAACTTAAGACATTATACTCTGTACCTATCACCTAAGTTATGGTTTGGATTTTGCTTATATTAATCTATTATTAAGCATATTTGTTGTTATCAGGCTATGAGACCCTAACTTCTCATGCTTTTTTTAGCAAATCTAATTACATTGTTGTTTTTCTTGCTTGTGTTCTTTGATTCATAGACAAGGGTTAGCCTTTGTGCGTGGTTGATAACGAGAAGACGAAGTGCTACAATTGTAGGGTTTGAGTCTTTTATAATGGAAGCTGGATCGCGCGTGTGTGTATTCTCTACCAAATCAACGGTTATCTTTCCACCTTGCGAAAGATTGGGCACCTCCGTTCGTATCAGACGGGCCACGAAAACACTATGCATTTCAATTCGTCTTGGTCGAACTTGCATTATGCCTAATACACTGGTCTAACTCGTATATGCACGAGAGAGTAAAGGATCATGGAAACTCTGTATTTTAATATTAGGGGAGTACTAACCCTAAATAATATAAATCATCTGTGGAGGTAGCTATGTGTCGAAGAAAAAGAATTTTCAATCGTTTTCAGTAGCATTGTTAAACTTTTGTATTTTTTTGATAGCAAAAGCTTGAATTGCTCCGCCTTGGCCAAGTATATGCGCGCATTCATAAAGGTAGTCCCGACACCTTTGCGCATATATGGTACTGCGGCGAGACAAAGATATAGTAGTAATTAATTAACAGTGACCACTAATTTAGGATGGACATGATCAGTAACAGTCGTTCCTTTATTTGGGCCCCTCTCCTCTATTCTCGCTCATGCAAAGTACTATCTTCAGTTTTATGGTCTCCTTCCAATTTTGGTAGGGTCGCATAGTAACAGCACGGCCAGATGTGTCCATGGCTCCATGCACGCGCACGGAATGAGTGCATTCACGTCGAACTGTGATGGCACAGTGGCAAAAGTCATGCCGTATACGTATATATATAGGTGCGAGAATGGGCTATCATTATTTTTTTTTTCTCTGACTTTACAGACAACTGCGTATATACTATATACGAGTAACATAACAGACAAGTGAATATAGATAACAGAGACTCAGAGAGTGCCGGGCAAAGATGAAAGGAGAGATCCGGCTAGCTAGCGGTCAAGGAAGCAAGTAAGAAGCAAGGAACACCTCGCCCGATCGCCATCCAAGAAAAGGATGAGGGAAGGCCCCTCTCACCCGCTAGCTATGTAGGCTGGTCTCCGGAGACATCGCCTCGCGCGCGGTCGCAGTGACGAGGAATTGCTGGCCGCACATGCCCTTGTTACGGCTACGAGCCTTATACGATTCATCAGCGCCCACCGGGCGTTCGTTGCCCAAAAATAACCAACTCATGAGCATCTTAAGAGATTCTCTGTATTCTTCCTAAATGTTACAATAGAGTTTTGATAAAAAAAAATTACTCTTTAGTAGTTTCTCTAAATAGTCATCTAAATTTAGATGTTGTCTATTCTAGATTTTTCGCTAGCTAAATATAGAAGACGAAAATGACTTTCTAGAATACATATAAGATTTAGCAAAACTGTTAGAGAATAAATAATTTATAAAAATAATTTTTATACAAATGACTCTTTAAATGATAAGATTTAGAAAAGCTCTCATGATCAGATTCCCCCAGGACCTGGATACGGGTTCTGACTTTTTCGTGCCGTTGGGTCTCCGACTCCAGAGTCCAGAGAGCTCGCGTACGTGATTGATCGCGTGTGATCCGTGTTTGATAGCGACGACTGACGACCGACCATCATAGATCACTTCGTGGTTTGGCACCGGAACATCAAGGAATCCGCGGCCCGATCCAGGCGGTAGATGGGCAGGCGGCCTACTGCCTGTTACTCGACCCGGAACGGCTGGCGATGGAAGGAAGCGCGGCCTTGCGTTCGCACTTGGAGCCTTCGAGCATCGAGGAGAGGCAGCGGCACCGGCACCGGCACCGGCACCGGCACCGCAGGCGGTCGATGCAGGCATCGCGCGCGGCGTGCACGGCGCGTGGGCCGGTACAGAAACACGCTATGGACGTGTACTGTGGGCGCTTTGGACTTTCGTGCTCTGCAAGGCCCATCATGCTACGGCCCTCCGGCGAATGTCCAGAGCTCCATCTGCGTATACAGGCACTCACTCGCTTCCACACGATTTGGCAGGATCAAGGCGCTCGAATTTGTTTATGTCCTGTTTGCCAGTGATTTAACAGGGCTCACTGTTCAAAGTGTTCTCTTTCCATCTAAAAGAAGGGTTTAGCAGTGTCAGGTTTGCCACATGTACTGTTATTAGCCAAAACATGAAGTAATGCAATTAAGATGTGTGAAAACCATTACATAAAGTAATGCCACATGTATACTAAAAACATTGAGTAATGCAATTATTTCATGATTCTCATAAAGTAATTATATTAATAAATGTACTTAAAAGCTAGGTCGTCATCTCCTGATATCAAAACCATTACAAATTAAGATGTGTGATCTCTTTTTTCCAAGGGAATAGGGAATTATATTAAAATTCGGCACAATACATCCCTAAATTACTTATGAAAAATAAAACAAAATAAATAATATACAATAGTCTATCTATATTGTTTTCATCGTCCTTTTTCCTAGTGGCTTTTTTCGACTTAGTCGATGCTCTAGATGAATATATTGTTGAACACCGAAGCCAGAGTGCAGTCCTTGTGCTGGGTCCAACGAACAACACCAAAACATCAGATATGCCGCAAGATCCAACGTTCTAGAACTAGTCCGAAACAAATCTCAATCGATGAAAGAATATTAACAGTTGCATCATTGGGTATAACATAATATGCAAATTCATTACCTCCAATTCTTGATTTCCTCTCAATGACCATCGACGATAAGGTCGATGACCCAAAGGAAATGTCCTCGTTGGGAGTGCCTAGGAGCATCCCTTCACCTATAGAAATGGCAAAAATTGGATGCCTTCAATGGTGATCTAGTCGTGTCAATCACTAAAGTCATCGTAGGCAACAAGATCCCAACAGAAAATCATTTGATTTCACCAAGTGGATTTATTTGGGATAAATCCTAAACAAACATAAACTAAAAACCACAGAAAAAGAGAATTGAGTCCCCTCTTCTTCTCACCCTCAGCAGACGCACTAGAGATGAAGAACGAGAGGGGCCCTAAGTGGACGTGCAGTGACGGCGAGGTCCTAGAAGCAAGGGGAGTGGTGGCATTTTCTTGTCGACGGAGGCTCTAAGATGTACAACCTCTATCCGCATAGAATTATTAAAATTGAAGAAGGTTACCTAATAGTTCACAAGAAAACTACTCGTCATATCATGAAGAATCACATACACAATCCTGCTTCTTAATACTATCATCACTTCGATTAAAGATTACAAATAAGGTTTGGACGCTTACCATCATACATAATTGTGATCCTAACTCCCCTCCAAGACCCACTTCTAGCTGCTTCTCCAACTTCATTTATCACACACACCTTGCCTAGTAACCTCTGCCGAAGCAAGCATTCTGAAACAACAATTACGTGGCCATGTAGGGCACGAACATTGATGATGGAACTCCATTTGATGTAGCTCTTCATGGTGGCACGACAAGTGGCAAGAAACGGCTTGTGGCCGTAGCCACAGAGCTCCTGCAAAACCCTAGCTCGCTTGTGATGCTATCTTCTTCCCCTTCCCCTTCCCCCTCCTCGCCACACCATCGCCACCACCACCATGGACATGACCATGGCACCCTCACCCTAACCTAGTCCGACCACCTCCACTATTGTTAGGGCCCCTAAACCGCATGGCCGACCTCCCACTACCTAGCCAGCCTTCCTCCCAGTCCCAGCTGACACTGATAATGTCATAATTTCACATAGTCAAAACACCATCGACATGCCTCTGAATAAAAAAATGAGCATTGCATGCACATATTTTATCCAATAACTAGTTCAGTATGTCTATGTAGATATAAGATAAATGAAGAAGATGAGCTAGTGGACCACCATAGGGGGGCCGGCCGACCATCCCTATGGGCCCATCAACCTTTTAGCTCAGCCATGATCCATGTGAGGCACTCCAAAGGTGCCCTCCACCCTTGGATGCAATGTGTGCCCACCCTTGGATGCAATGTGTGCTTTCTCTAGATGGCTCACATGTGAAGCACATGTGGATTGGATGGACCACATGTCACCAAACCGACATCAACACATGGTCCTACTACTCCATACCCACACATGGTCAAGAGAAGAAGTCCCATACCAAGGGGAAGGCCCCACCTATCATAGGCGGCTTGGCTGACCATGGCCCCTATGGTTGACTAACCACCCTTTTGTGATCCACCGCCCTTGGATACTCTCATGCAAGAAACACAACTTCCTCACATCTAAACCCTTTATGCAATGGTGGTTTGGATCAATGGCTATGAAGGCATGTCACATGGATTGGTGACTGGCCCTTATCCTTTGTCTCAACTATAAATACACTCCTACCCCCTCACTCTCAACACACTACATGAGAAAGCTCTCCACTCTCTCTAAAGATGTAGTACTAGTAGTAGTGTTAGTATAGTTGGGAGTTAGAGGGAGTCTCTAGTCTAGGATCACCTAGCGTCTCTCACCTTCTACATGTGGATGACTCGCTAATTTCCATGAAAGCCTTATTAGAAAATAATGCTACACATTTACAACATATCTGGCAGCTCTATGAGGAATGTTTGGGTCAGAATCAATCAGGAGAAATTTGCAATCATGTTTAGTAAAATTGGCCTATTATGGATTGGGCTACCAAATGGGCTCGAGTTATAGAAATGTGAAGCTAGATGGAGAGGAGCATGGGAGGAGGCATTGAATACAAACCTCAACTCTAAACTCATCATCTACCTTCATCTAGTTCCAAGAACTCCTTGCTATTCTTGTTATTTGTCTCTAATCCCTGCTATTTCTAGTCTAGATACCCTCATATTGTTTCCAATTTGTATCAAATACCCTTGTAATTGCTACTTATTAGTGAAGGATCATTAAAAAAGATTTAGGAAATCACAAAAAGGGGAAGAGGGAGGGTGGCACCTAAACAACCTGGCTACCACAAGAATTGGTATGGGAGGGGTAGACCGTCGTGGATTTGTGAGGTAGTCTCGAACTGCTATGGTGACACATGGTGGTGAGGCTGGTGCAAGCCACATCCAAAACTCAAGCATGTGCTGTAGACTAGCCTTTGGATCTTGTAGATGCAAGAACAACAACGAGTGCTGGTGGACGACCCTCTAGAGTAGCCTAGCCTGGCATGGCACGCCTGACCAGGTGATGGCACTTGCCTAGGACACACAAAAGGCATGTTCTGTAAGAGAATCATCCAAATTATAAGAGATTAAGCCTAATAGCGACCATTTGCACAGTCAAACCATCGAGCTTATGCCCATATAATCCTAGTAGTCCGTAAAATCTCGAGGAATTTCAAACTTTTCTGTACACATAGCCAAGATCATAATAAGTTTAGCAGTCACCATCCATAAGTTACATCAAGTTCACATCGTTCCAGAAACTACATCGGAGTTCAAACATAGTTATTACAATCCAAGTTCAAAGGAGCGGAAGCATTTCAATTTTGGAAATCAGACACACTTAATTAGTTACAGTGCTAGAGTCTGATCATTTCAACAAAAGCAAAAGATGAGATAGAGTGACCATGCTCTTGATCTAGTCATCACCCATCGCTCGGTACAAGCAATTGATGCAATACCCATAATACATCTACCCATCTGCAAAACAACATGGGAATAGAACTCTGAGTATGAGAATGTGCTCAGTTAGGTTTACCCGTCCTAAACGAGAAATAAAAGACTCCAAAGATCATGAAAGGTTGTATAGTGGGGTAGCTGGACACTCTTTGCGTAAAGCTTAAGCTACTAAATATGTAATCCCCTTTCTTTTATTTAGCTCAAGTTAAGTAGCATTACCTATCATCTAGGTTAGCACATGTGCTATTGCCATCAGTTGGTTCAATATGATAATACCAAATTCACATAGCATTCTCACTTTATCATATACCATAACCACAGTGTTTCATAGTCCTTACTATGAGGACGAAGCTCAAGTCAAGTGCTCACTATCCAGGAGCGATGGTGATTCAAATCGATTCCTAACCAGCTGGTGATTTATTCCCCACAAAAACAACACTCACTGATCAAGTGAGCTACAGGTCATCATGTTACACTATCTAGGACCAATTTGCGGGTTCGGCAGGCACCACCAGTACCTGAGGACCGTTCCGGCGACTGAGGATCCAAGGTATGCCAAGGTTGCGCGTCATGCCCTCGTCGTTCTCCTCAACCATCACCAATACAATGCATGGCGGCTCGATTCCTAGCTCAGATAGTGTTCAGGCTTCACGGTCGGAACAACTTATCATTCTAGTTAAGTGTGGGGCATGCTTTCAATATGACAAGATGGCCGTCAATGATCGGTCCTTAATCGACACAGGCAGAATCACTATGGTCCAACAACTTCATAAGGCTATGCCCGGTCTCAACTTACTTTCCCACACTTGGTTACTTCCCATGATAACAACAAACAGCTAAACCTTTGGTATCCACTTATAGCTCGCAGGTGACAGGAAATCACTCGACTTCTACCGTGCTAAGCAAGCTAAGCATAAACTTCGAGCCTACACTACATAGGACAAGGTAAGTAGATATGTGGTAATCCAAGGTATAACCATGCATCAACTGTGTCAAGCAACTCCTATGATGTAATGCAACAAGATAACCAAATCATGATATAGTAACATAGGTTAGCGGAAATTAGGAAGACTTAGAATGCTTCGGGGCTTGCCTTTCTTGAAGGAGCTAAGCCGGTGATCACGGCACTCTTGAACCTCTTCTTTCGGCTCGTGTACTTCTGGAAGCTCCTGCACTGGGGTCTCCTCCGGCTCCTCGGTCACTACCTCGTTCTCCTGCGAGCCTGTATGATACGTATGCATAAGTAAACGGAGGTGCAGGATGCTCGAGGTGCAGTATCATGCAAGTGAGGGCAAGATGATCATGATATGATGCTTATCGAGTAGGTGCATATCTCCTCTCCGGTAGAGAAGAGCCATGACAGAGGAACCAAAGAACTTACTACTATTATTAAGTAGTCAACATCTCTAAGAACATGTAATTGAAGTAAACCATCTATTGCATTCTATTCTACAAGCTACTACTAAACAAGCAAGTTAACATAGTGCTTCAAAGATACACCAAACTTATTTAATTATATTAATTCCATGCATAACACTTACTCAACTATTTATTAACCACTAGGTCTATAATAGTAGCATATAGTTTTGTACTTAATAAATTCTACAAAAATCACAGTAGGTTGTAGAACACCAGTTAAGCCTACCATAAAATTTTCATAGCATTTGGGCAAGTATCATGGCCCACACCAAATTCACAATATATTAACATAAATGAGGGAAAATACCCTACTCATGCAAAAGTGTAAAACAATAGATTTTGTATTTTTATAAATTACTTACAAACATAAGAAAGGTCCACAAAATTTTCCAGATTAATTGCATGTACAGATTATTTATTAAAAATCATAAACCATTGGCATACAAGCATTTAATTCACCATAAATCATTTCGTACAGCAAATATTCATACTTATATTTTTCCCAGAAGATGTACAGCCATACAAAGCTACTAAAATAAAAATCACATTTTTCTGGCATATATTCTATTTTCTACGCATTTTCCAAGAAATCAACAAATACATCTATTAAATAAATCTACACAGGAAATATGTTCTAACATCACATGCAAGTACATCAAACTGTAGATCTAGATTTATAGAGCACAACAAAATTTGTTTCACCATTTTTGAAGCCCTATATCATTAGTTATGAATTTCCAAAAGAATAAAACATTCTGGAAAACATTTAAATTAAAAACGAAAATCAAATTCGGTTGAAACCGCTAGGTGCACCCGGTGCTGTGCACCCGGCGCTATGCACCCGCCACTGCGCTGAGGTGACAGATAGGTGGACCCCCAGGTCCCACCCGTCAGCCACATCGTAGGGGGGAGAGCTCACCGCCGATGACCTCCTTGGTGAAACCGAGCACCCAGGGCTCTTCCTTGGCTCAAGGCGAACACGATGCTCCCCCTAAGTCGACCAGAGTCGCTCCAGCGCGAGCTCGTCGCCGGTCATGGCGGCACGGTGGCTCGGCGTGCCGGTGAGCTCGCGCACTCTGGCCGGTAGACCGTCGGCCGAGGCGAGCACGAGCTCGGCGAAGCCAAGGCAAACATTGTGCGCGTGAAAGGAGGGAGAGAGAGGTGCAGTGTCCTGTTGACCGTGCAAACCACGGCGGCGCTCACGCTGGAGAGGAGGGAGACAGTGGGGAGGCCCTCACCATACGCCAAACACGCCATGGAGGTGCGTTCGAAGGCAGAGATGACGAGGCGGAGCGGTGGCCGGAAAGAATTGTGGAGGGAAGCAACGGATTAAGACAAACGCCAAGAGCGGAGCTCAGTGGCGGCAATGGTGATGGCAGCTCCAGTGAGCTTTGCGGGGCGGGGAGAGCGTGAGGGAGAGGGCGAGAGGGGGCGCAAATGACGGAGAAGAGCGAGGCGAACACGGCCGTCCCCTTTCTAGCCTCAGTCGGCCGACGGTGTGGCCTGCGTGGGAGCCGCATGCTCGCCACGCGGCGCACACGGCCTGCCGCGGTCGGCCACGACGGCGCGCCTAGCCACGCGGGCGCGCGAGGATGGAGGGGACGCGCTCGCGGGCTGGGCCGGCTTCGGCCGGTGGGCCAGAAGCGAGGCGGCGGCCCGCTAGGCGCCCCAGTCCTTTTCTTTTTAAAAAATTCTTTTTCCAAATATTTTTCAAATATATTTTTGAGCATTTTAAAATCAGATTCAAGAGTTGCCCCAAAAATAAAATTTTCTCTAAATAAAATTCTCTACAAGTTTGTTTTAAGGTGCAACTCAAAAATCCAAATAGATTTTGAATTACACATTAAAACTAGTTCTAGGTTTAAATAAATTCATTTTGGGGATTTTTGGAATAAATTTAAATTCTTCGAATCTAGAGCTCCAAAAATTTTACCAAAAATTTCTTAATTCAAGTTAGGCATAAAGCAATCAAGTTTGGGCATCACAAGCAATTTAAAACATAGCATGGCAGTTTCAAAAAAAAACATAGCATGGCAATTTAACATAATTAAACCCATATTTTAAGTTGCACATAAAATCATATTAACTTTAAAATGCATATGTGATGAGATGTTCATGCTTATGAGGATGCTCATGCATGATTTATGAAGCCTAATGCATGATTAACACCTAGGGTGTTACATGTTCCCCAAAGGGCGAGTGATCGAGCGCTAATCTGACCGAAGCTAATTAGATAACTGACTGCTAAAACATTTGCTTCGCGCACGACATCGGTGGGGAAATGATAAAGTCTCAAGAATATACTGAGGCAGTTTGCCAGGGTGTAGGTGTAGGGTGGATTTGTAGGGTCTGGAGGAAGCCCCTACTCAGCCATTTGTGTCATTCGTCGTACACGTCACTCTAGATTTGTCCCTCTCGTTGTATCTTGACACCTTTCTTTTGTCCGACGGTTTCTCCACTGTTGTTGCCAGATCTAGCGTCCCTCTCAATAGAGAAGAAGGGCGCTATGTTTGTTGTTCAGAGAAGAGAGAAAAGTGTGTGGCTAAAGAAGGGAGAAGAATCCCCATGCAACCAGAGAAGAAGCCCAAGTGAAGGAGCAAAGGCAGCCCCTCCCTCCATGATGACCTCTTTTGAGTATCAAAATATAGGGTATATTAAATCCTTGGATTCGCACCATATGCCAGTTTGATCAACATTATGACTGAGTTTCCTAATCAACCAAAGACTTGAGGGCTCCAACCATCGTATACGCTTCCGCATACACTAGCTCATCAGCGGATGGCTTGGTGGGCCTTCGAGGGCCCTTTGCGAAAGAAGCCCTTAGCACCAGGGAAACGAACAGAGAGGCTAAGTCCACGTTCAAGGTATCTGTGCTCAAGGGCTCAACCAGGGCAAAGAGCTCAAATCCCTGACTGACACCAAGAATATACCTAAAGAATCTGTTAGGCATTTAGAGCTTGTCATGTGAGCAGAGCCATAGGGTGCTAGGCCCTGCAGGCCTCTATTCCCACACTCCAGAGAGGCCATGTTAGGCACTTCCTGCCTAGTGTCACGCTTGGGCATGATGCAATGTGACAAGGACAACTAAGCGCTAGCTACACAAGCGAGCCTAGGCCTATGTGGTGCTATTGATGGTCAACTAAAACCCACTTTGACCATGAAAATTTCACTAAACTGAAGGTAAATCAACATTATTAATGTTAAGCTAGGTTTACAAATGATCTAGTTCCACTTGTACTTAGAAAGTATTTGAATGCAAGAAAATTTGGTCAAAGTTCATCAAAATCAAGCTTAGGCGGCAAGTGGATTTGACAGAGGGTCAGGCAATGGTGGAGGGAAGGGAGCACGAGGGGCCTGGCACCCCCTGATGTGCTACTAATCCCTTAGTATATAGAAGTAGTATATGGTTAATATACATGTATATAATAGTTGTTTGGCGCCTCCCATCCATCACAAACGTGAAGTGTATTTGAGTCCCAATAAGAAGAAGCCCATTTAAGCCTATACGGCTGCTCTCTTCACTACAGTTGTGAATATGAAGCATTGAAGCGTTCCTTTGTTTCTCACATAAATTGATCTATTTGTCTTCTCTTCTATACTTTGCCAGTTTATCAGACATTGGTACTGTCGGACTAGGAGGTCAGACATGAGATGCCATGCCTCGTCGACGGCTACCAATCCAAATTGATGTCATTGTCTACCGTTCAAATAGTCTGTTGTCTACTGATTAATCAGATCACCACCAGTAGTAGTTCATCCCTAACCATCTAGATCTCTTATCTAATCATTAATTATAGTCCAAATTGACTAGAATATTCAACACACACTATCACCATGTTTTTTTATTTTCCAAGAAACCAATTGGAAAAGTTAGATCAAATGCATTAATAAATATGTAATTTTTGGGTTAGGACTTGTGAAACATACAAATATTATATATATACTTTTTTGGGTTAGGATTGCGATGGATGCCATGGGAAGGTGAACCTGAAAAAGGTACAACAGTAGCAGACAACACTTGATGGTCAGCTCTAGGTGATTGTAGACGATGTCAAAGGCAATTGGGCAGTGTCCGCGGCCACTACAAGATGAAGGAGGGTGCTCGTTGTTGTCACAAAGAGAAGATTAGGACTCAAAGCCCTAGTAAACCCCTTGAAACCATGTAATTTCTAGTCATATTGCCCTTCGATATATAAGGCGGGGCATGGGCTCCTATAGAAGGAATCAGTCGATCAAACACTCATACTTGGATTAGATCCATCAAGCTCTAGGTCACTCAATGAAACCTAAGTTAGATCTAGAGACTAAGCAAACCCGAGAATGGTAGTATAGCGCTCCTCCTAAATGTTTCTCCATTGTAAGAACTTGATTTACAGTTATAACAAGAAGAATAGCACCGCTAGATATAGGGCTTAGATGCCCAAACTAGGATAAACCCTGTGTGTTTTGAGTGCTTAAGCCACTGGAGACTCATGCATCGACCCACATCAAGCAACTAAATTATTGTCCAGAATTGAACCTGTAACACCCTAGGTGTTAAGCATGCACTTAGTCTCACCAAAGTCATGCATAAGCATTCCATCAAGCATAAGCATCATGAGCATGACATTCTTGCCAAATTATGATTTTATGTGCATCATCC
>Ga0182004_10002359_pt1 | contig 14619 bp, 9 predicted proteins | sample Sormic07211540_1_FD_120479 | JGI IMG/M metagenome (GOLD analysis project Ga0182004, IMG submission 120479) | Endophyte microbial communities from Sorghum bicolor roots, Mead, Nebraska, USA - 072115-40_1 MetaG | ecosystem: Host-associated > Plants > Roots > Unclassified | place: USA: Nebraska...
ATGTTGTGGTCCTTTCAAAATAAATTGTAGCTTCTCTTTAGGAAGTGTGAAACATAAATAGATATGTAACATTCTTAATGACTTTTTCTTTCCATAACAATGTACGGACATATTTGCTAGTCAACACTTAAAGCAAAAAAAGTTACTCCACTAGTTGTCACTTAATTACCAAAATCAGAGGCTTTTCGCACCATTGGTGATTTGTTTTTTATTTGTTTCTCTTGGATTCTTAAATACTAGCCGACAAAGGTGTTGTCTGTTGAAGCACCCATCCCTCATAAGAAGTTTGTATCACCCACTTTGTTCTAGTGAATTTTCTGACTTAATCTTTGTGTTTGCTTAGCAAGATAGGAGTTCAAAGAGACTCTAAAGACCTTTGTGGTTGCCTGAACAACAGGGACATAGGCACAACTTTATGGTGTGGTTGAACCTCAAATAAATCTTATGTCTATATGTGATGTGCTTGTGTTCCTGTGCTCTTTATTTTTTGTGTTATTTCATATTTTCATGTAGATACTCGATCTATGTTTGTGTTGGTGTTGATGTAAATCTTGGTGTGGAAAATATGAACTTTGTTAATAAAATTCGTACATCTAGATTTTCACTCTCTAACAGAGCCCATAAAATCAGTCCTTCCCACAAATTCTGCACAAGAAATTTCAATCAGGATTGGAATTGCTGGTACATGGGGTTTTAATCTGTTGTAAAGTTTTAAATTTCAAGTTATGCCTATTCACCCCTCTAGGCATTGTTGATCCTTTTAATATCGCATTTGTGTGAGATTAGGAGTGATTTGCATTGAGAGTTTGGATCTTGTGGCAGTAGAAGATCGTTGTTTCTAATGTGTTCTTATTACTCTTGATAATTGCTACCACCTAGCCAGCTTGGAGCTGTGATGGATCACTGGGCACTGCTTGGTCACTGTGCTAGCTCCGCTCATTGGTCTGTGAGAGGCTTGGTGTTCATCCTTGTAGATATTACAAAAGCAACCCTTAGTGGGATCAAGAGGCTTGTTGGAGTGCCTTGGCAACTTAGCTGGCTCATATATATAAGCACTTATGTTGGGGCCAAGCTTGAGGGCTTGCTATGCTTATTGTGAAGGACCGGCTGGAACGGACATAGGTTGTAGCTTGTGCTTGACTAGTTGCTTGTGTAGCCCTCTAGTCGATTAGAGTAATTCTATTAGCCGCTTATCTTGTGTAGTTCACTTAGTAGTTTAGCTAGCCTCAGGTAGCTTGTGCGTACTAGTGTAGCTTGTGTCTTTTTTGCTCACTAGAATCATGTAGGAGGCTTGCCTATTTGTGCTAGGCTACACACGTAGAAGTATCAGGGATCACCTCCCTTATTAATAAATATTGTGCCTAGTTGTGTCCTCATCTTTAAAGAAAACTAGTTAAGCTATTCACCCACCCGTCTAGCCTGCTAGCGGTCATTGCGAGAAAATACTAAGACCCACTACTTTCCACCTAACTCTCCAAGTCACCAAGTTGTCATCCATTATGGAGCTTCATCTAGAAATGGGTCTCCTTAACCCCCACCCCACAAACACTCGCACTGTCATCGTGCTCCATAACAAGCTTGGAGTGTTGACGTCATCAGGGAGATGTCAAGGCTCTAAGTGCTCTAACTCACAGAGATTACAAGGGCACACATCCTATGCACTCAAACTCTCAAGCTAAAAAGCCTAGCTCTCACAAATGTGAAGTCTATGCACCATCTTATGCCTTCAATTTCAATGTAACCAATGTGCACTTATATGGTGGATAGAGTGTTCCAACACTTGCTCTAGCTTCTCATGATCTTAAGGCACTTGAATAATCTCCAAACAGCCGGTGGAACTAAGTATATAGCCCATTCACCTTATTAAACTGTTGCAAAGAGTGCGAAAAGGTATAATTGACCAGGTGGTTAGGCACTAAATATGTCAACACTAGATAGTCGAGCTCATTAATAATTATTGAACTAGTCGTTGCCTTCTTGTCATTTGTCCAACACTTCCATTTACTTCATCATTAAACCATCCACCTTGTGTATTTGCTCAATACTTCACCTTCATGCTTCATCGAACTACAATGTGACTATCCGACGCTCTCATTTACATGAGATGTGGGCTATCCGGCCTATTAGTCTCCACCAAGGTCGCCAAACATCGTTCTATGGGTTGTTCAACCAAATATTGATTCTTCGTCGCTCGATTCCTTCACTGCTCAATAGTTCAGTCCATTCAAGTGCAAAATTCTCTTTAGCCATTGTATTAGACGAACTCTAAAGCCATTTGTCTGATGCATACATTTCCCTTGTCATCGGCCAATAGGCCCTTCTTCATTGTTTTTTCTGATATCATCATGGTTTCCTCTCCAATGTGCGCACCCTTTGTTTCCTTGCATCCATAAGATCTAGGTGAATCTATCTAACACATGTGTTAGCCATAGTTATTGAGTTGTCATCATTATTACCAAAACCACAATAGAACATGGACATGAACACATGATCCTTACACCATCAACATTTGACCCCATTCTAGCTCAACCGCCTTCTTCAACCCAACATCATCACCACCTCATTGCCTCGCCTCGCCACATCTATGCTCACTCGTCGACAGGTTGCCATGTTGCAGCCTACATGCTTTCTAATCCTATCTCTTCCCACTAAAATCTCACCATCAAACCTTTGAAGCCCCAGCATAGAATGTGCTAAACCCTACCTTGCGAGGCTTCTCACCAAAGTTAGGGAAGACGACACAGTTGCTTAGCGATCGGTCCCCAAAAAAAAACATAAAAGTGGCAAAGTAAGCTTAAACAGGTCAACCTTTCCCTTTCACTTCAAATTGGTGACACAAACTGTGATTGCAGTCTAATGGATTATGGATAACCTAAGTTTAATGATAATCTTTTCAATCCCCGGAAGACTGGTATTATGGACATCAGGACATGTGATATTTCCCATGTCACTTTCTCAATGGATCAAATAATCAGTTGATGGCATCCAAAATGCCAACCATTTGAGGCCCCATCAGCCTATTTTACAATTTTTCAGTGTTCGCGAAGGGCGACATGGTCCCACGCCCCAAGGCCAGAATTGTTTAGGTTTACGTTTAATCTGTGAGCAACAAAATTTACATATCTCACGTTGCGGAAAGCGTCCATTAGGAGAAAGTATCCATGCATTGCCGGAACCAGAAGCCAGTCACATGTCACATCCAAACATCAACAGCAGCAACCACAACGACATTAGCTCAGTTTATTCTCCGTGTCTGCCTGAAGCTATCGGTGATTTTGGTGCAACTTGGGGTGGCCCTTTCGGAAGGCCAAAGGCCAGCCGGCTCAGCAGGACCGCCAATAATGCAAAACTCTGGATCAACAAGAGACTCCTTTTAACAAAGACAAGCTGCAAAGCCATGATGCTACCCGTCATCCATCAAGAAACAGCTGCGAATGAACCTTGTTACTCACATAATATAATGTCGAAGGTTTCTAGTTTAGCTAAAACACCACAAAAAAAAAGATGTCTAGTACTTTGATGGTTTTTTTAGAGTATTGAGTGCTTTGATGGTTGAAAACCATATATGATCCATACATAGGATTTCCAACGTCCAGAACACAAGGACAAAGGGCAACCGCGCAAGGGCCATGTTAATTTCAACTACCATATGCTCATCGCGTCACGTGCTGATAAAGTGATAATACTATGAACTTGGCTAGTTCAACCACTGGGTCGATCAAAATATGTGGACTATATACTAATAAATACCAAAATCTGGGCTAGAATTGATGTGGGGAACAACAATAATTCATGAGAAACACGTGCTTGCTCTCATCCAGAGACCATTAACAACATCTTGATGGCCCAGCCCCCGTCACTGAGCTCTAAGTTAAGTTTACCTAGTTAAACAAGTATCCCTTGGCTCTTACCAACCATTATCATTGATAATCAAGCATTATTGTTCAGCGCCAGCTGTTTCTGTCCCCTGCAAGCTTTGAGCCTAACCTGCACAATGTCAAACCAGAAGTCAATAAATATTTCATAATCTTGGTGACCCTGAATCGAAATGAAGACTGTAATAACAACCGCAGAGCAGTGTAAAATCTTACTAAATGTTGATCTTTCATGTATAACATCACATTGGATCAGGACGTCTGACTCCAGCAACTTTGTCCCACTCATCTGGGGAGAGCATGTCCGCCATGTACTTCTCCTGACCACGCCAAAGGATCTGACAAGCACAAAACCTTAAAATCAACACGTTTTGGATAGACCAAGAGTCTGCATGTAGCTATCGTCTACTATGCTGCCTAAATAATAATAGTAAATATTTGTTCACACTTCAGATATGCCATGAGCTAGATTAGGAAGCCACTGGTAAAGAAGCAAAACAATAATACCTTGTCGATGACCCCAAACTCCTTTGCCTTCAAGGAATCCATGTAAAATGGTCCTCTCATTACCTTGTCTATTTTCTCTGGTGGCTGTTATAAAACACAATTATGTCTGAACTGACAGAAACACAAGTGATATAGAGTATATATAATAAAAAAAGATCCAACAAGTTGTACATACATTTCCAGTATGCCTTGCCAAAAGTTTGACCAACGTGTTCCTATTGTGCACAACCTACAAGCAGCACATAATAATGTGAAGATAGGTCGTGAGTCGTAACTGAAAAATGTCTGTTCACCTTTCACAAATCTAAAAGTGAACATAAATAACTAATGTATTCATACATACTTGATTAGCATACATCAGAATATGAAATAATACTCAAGAACATAACTAAAAAAAGAAACCAGGGCTCGTACCTCCTTTGCACGAATAACAACATCTGATGCTTGCATCATCCCATAAGAAGGAATACGTGGTTGCTGAATCATAGCTGACATAGTATGATCCAGAATTAGCAGGAAATGATGAGCATAAGCGAGTATTTCCCAACAAAAGAAACAGGTATGGCAGTTAGCAAGTTACTACCTTTGGCATGAGGGAACATATAGCGTTTGCCTTTCTTTCCAGCCGCAAGCACAAGACATGCATGACCTGCTGCAGCTCCTATACAAAGTGTGTGGATCTGCATGGCAAATAGCAACCTCATCATGATGTCCGTAAATGTAGAAAATTGATAAATTTTAACAAAATTCACAGTTTGGGGTTTGGACACTGAATTCAATTCGTACAAACATCCAGTCCTAATCTTATGTTGGTGAAACAGGGATCTCCCAAGTTATTGGTATCAGTGTTAGTGCAAAGTTTGCTAAACTGTAAATCTATTTGATACAAACATCCCAACCTAATTTTATGGTGATGAAAACAGGGAGCTGATCAGTTAAAAATATCAGCACACTGTGCAAAGATTGTATTTATGACCACTCTTTTGTTGAACAAATAAATACACAAATAAGTTTATCTTTCGTCCTTTACACGCTCCATCAGGAACTGGGTGTAACTAAGTTGGTAGGGGCTGCTGGTGAAGACCTCCATGGTCCAAGTTCGTCCTCTTCATCTCGAGTTTGGAAGCCTTTTTCTTCTCATTTACAATGACATTGCCACCTAGTTCCTCCAATGCTGGTCAAGTTTTTTTAGATGCTCCATCCAGTTCAAACAAATGATCAACAAGCTATTCATTAAATCATCTGTACAGAACTAGGCAGATCAAGATTGCATACATGGTAAAATTCTTCTTTTTAAAAATAAATTATGTCCACTGAGGGCACCTTTGCATAAACTAGATATTCCAGTAAATGATTAGCACCAATCTGTACCAAATGATCAACATTGAACTACTGAACCGCAGATAGTAAATGTAAGGCATAACACCTCAGTATTCATACGCATCATTGCATCATAGATTGCAAAACCTTCGCTCTCCATTCCGACCTGACAAATATAGACAATCATTTTAAAAAACAATTTGATTATATAGCAACCATGACACATGATACAAATGCTAAAGAGGCCTTATAGTCTACCCCAGTTAGAAAGACATGAATAGGCCACATTCTACCGGTACTGACCCCAAGATACTTGACTGAAGTTACCAATCGAATAATCTTGCTTACCGGTTCACCATCATCGCGAGCCGTTCCAGTTGAGTTGATGTATATATAAACAGGTTCTTTACTGTTCATCCATTCAAGGTACATCAACTGGGCAACAACGAGCTCAGTCACTGCTGGTACCAACTATGAAAACAATGAAAGACAATCTTGTGAGATTATGGAATATGCTGAAAGAAGCATCAATTCTACTCTTACAGCATGGTGTATGAAAGAAATGCGTTATGAATAAAAAATATAAACACACCATTTTGTTATATATCAAGAACGAACTATTTACAATAGAATGAGTAGAGGTATACTGAAAACAAAATTTATCCAACCATCAGATGAACAATGTTCATCAATCGGTTTTTAAATAAGGTTCTTCTGCATCTCTTACAAAAAGCTTGCCATGTTTATTGAATGTGTAGCGGAATCGAACGAACACCAACAATAGAAAAATTAATGAGCATTCTTTTGTCACAGTATCAGTGCAATACATGTGAAGGAATGTTGTCTTGTATAAATTAAGAGTTGAAACAATATGGCAGAAATATATATGTACTCATATACCAAAATTAAGTATCCACTTTGATGAGTGAAGAATTGGTGAAACATAGGCATAAATGTATGCCAATTGTAATTGGCCGCTAGTACAATCCACACCATTGATTCCAGAGTTGAGATGTGTGCCTGGAGGGTGGGTGGAAAACTTATAGCTAATAGTGCAAGGTAGTATTGATTCAATGCAACTTGCATGGTGTAGATAGTAACAACAGCCACATGTACAAATGGTACATCTGCTCCCAAAAACATGGAATTATTTTCATTTGAGCCCAAACTAGCCCTACCAACATTTGGCTAGCGAACAAATTGGTGAAGGAATTGGTTGCCCATACTTGGCCAAAGTTTGGCAGAAAAAGGTGAAGGGATATGATTGAAAAGCTCGGGCTCGGCAAAACTTCAGTAAGTATTGCGACAATGAAAACCAGTGTCAAAATTCTTGGGGCTTCACAAATTGTCGCATGGTTGGCTTGGGCACAGACCAAACAGGCATATAATATTTTACTGGAAGTTGCAAGATCAACCTATAACACAAAGGTTCCTTCACATGTAGTCATGAAGGACCAGGTAGCAATCTGAACAGCCTGATTAGGTAATATGAACAACCCTTTACAAATGGAATATTTCTTTGTAATACTAAAGAACAGTAGGAGTTGAGAAAACATTATTATGCATCATTTTTTTTACCCTCTTTTGGTCACCAGAACTCACAGGAATGCTCCCTTCTTTTCTTATATGTGGAGTGCAGGAGTTGATATTCGAAATACAAACTATATTGGCTAAAATGATCTAACCTGTGCAATCATGCCTTTGCTATTTCATAGCCCTAAATCTAACACCAAGTCAAATCGCTTATCAAGCCTAGCCAAGCTCCCTAATGTTTATTTTTTTCCATGATTGGCATCCAAATGCAGAGTAACAACAAGAAAGGAAACTTGGCATCAAGAACCTTGGTGCAGATTCATACCGGCATGCCAATATAAACAATTCGGCCATGAAGAAGCAATGAAGGCAAATCTGGAGGAGGCCTTCTAGGCCTGTGCTGACTGTATGAGCTGCTAGACCGTTCCACCTGACAATCACAAAGCATAGGCGAGATATGATTAAGTGAAATGCAATTCATATATACTACAAATACTAAAGATCATCAAGGTGCATGCAGAAGATAACAAGCAAGCAAAGGTACATCGTACACGTAAAAATATTAGCACAGGTTGATCTTCGGAGTTGTGTCATGAATGATATATCTCCAAGTGGATAAGTTAGTACCTCTAATTTCTCAATTCCTATATTCTAAACCTTTTAGAAGAATAGCAAATAGCCAACCTAATTTAACATGCCAGGTAGTGTGGACATCAGCATTGCTAAAGATAGGATTCAGATGGGAGGGTTAATTCATGAGAACTATGAAAACTGAAGCTATAATGTTTTCTTAATTTGCTGCTAGAAATACACGAACGACGGAACGATCACAATCAACTCATATACAAACCATAAATTTCCCCTCTTGCCAATACCACCATCATAACAGATAACAGAAGCTCCATTCCCGCAGCCGATACAAGCGCGGAACCCTCACCTGCGCGGGCGAGGCCATGAGCTTGGCGTTCTGGAAGATCTCGAGGAACGGCAGATGGTCCTCTCCACGGCGCTCGCCGCCAGCGGCGGCCGCAAGGTCCTCCGGTGAGGCGGCTGCGAGGGTAGACAGGAACGGGTCTCCCCGGGGGTTGAATAGCGGCGACGGAGCCCCCGCCGCTCCCGCCGGCCCTGCCGCCCGCGCCACCAGCGCCGAGGACGCCACGCCGCCACGCGCCTGCCGGAGCAGAGGCGAGGGGAGGGAAGGGGAGGACGCGGCGTGGGAGGGAGAGGGGGTGGGCAGGCGCAGAGAGAGGAAGGCGGAGGTCATGGTGGGCGGCCGCGGTGGTGCTCCGCCGCGGCGTGTGAGCTTGGGAAGTTGGGAGTGAGAACCGGAGGCGCGTGCGTGTGGATAATTTGGTCGGGACTCTGGGAGATGAATGGAGTGGTCCATGATTTGTCGTGGGCTTTGAAAATATATGGGCCTAGTGGGCTTTCAAGAGGTGGGCTATTCAGGTTAAGCCTAAGGCTCTGTTCGCTTGGACTTAGTAGTTAGCACTAAACATTAGCATCAGGATTAGATTTTTTTTTTGTTTCAGGAGAGAACCTAAATCCTGCTCGAACCATGCAGGAGGCCACGAGCACACGGGTGAGCTCCGCTAAAAAAAAAATAAAACAGGTCAGCAGTAAAAGAGACACGGCAAATCCAAATGTGTTTTCTCCGGTAACATTTCCAAGATTGACTACAATAACACAATGTTAGATTATTGCTCCCAAAATCAGTCAAGCCTTTTTTTTGGTCCGAGGAAATCTGGTCTAACCCAACTCTTGGTTTGGTTTACTGCTAAGCATTTTTCAAGATGCAGTGGGCAATCGAAGGAAGAAAACTAGCTTGATCTTTTATGTAAGTTTATTATTATCTTGAGGTCATGTTGTGTTAAATTGTCCTTTTATACTAGGCTATTAACTAATTGCTTTTCTTGATAATTATTATTTATGAAAAAACTTTATCTCACTGCCAGTAATATGAAAGAGGTTATCTTAGCAAACGTTGCTGAGGTAGAATCGCTACTCCTCCTCTACCGCATATACATGGAGCCGTTGTCAAATAAAGAAAAAAAATGATACTCCTATCCCACTAATTGTCATTTTGGGTTATTACTGAAGGAATATATATTATAGGATTTCTGCTTTTTAACTTCTCTTGTACTTCCATTCCAAAATATTTTTCTTAGCTCAACATATGCTTATAGTGGCTGAATAGGAGAGGAGCCGGAAAAGTGAGCTTAGTTCGTCTTTGAAGGATGGATTGAGCATGTCCTTATATTTTCTCTTCCACTAAGCAGGTGAAGCCGACGTCTTCTTCCTCTGAGCCCCTTTAATTTGTCTCTGGTGTAGTGTGCTAGGGTGTCTCTAAATGGTCAATGGAGCTTGCGAGACTATATCAGCCTTAGAGCAAGTTTAATAATCCAGTCCACTTGCTAGCTGTAAGGTTTCTTGCAGCCTTTTCCCAGCTCACCCATACAATAGTTAGTTATTCACTATTAATACATGGCCCACTTGTCTCTCTCACAAAGTTTTTTGGTTCCTGTGCCTAGGCTGGCTGTAAGCTTACAGCCCGCTTCTCCTTTCTCTTCTCACTTCTCTCCTCCACCTCAGCATTTAGCCAGCTTACAGCCCACTATAATACTTGCTCTTAAGTACTAGCCATCACCTTTCCTTAATCTTTGCACCAACCAAGCTCCCGAGATATATAGCCTGGCATTGTTGGCTTCCTTCCAAACTCACTAGACTGCAATAGAACCCCCAATCAATCCCAAGCCTTTAACCCAAATTATGACCTCGCAGAAGTCGAGATGACGAGCGAGTTGATGTGTGAATGAAGAAGAAAAAATAGGTGTCAACGGGAGATTTATCCTCCACAAAAGTTAAAATCCCTTGACTTGCTCGGTTAGCTCCAATCCAAAAGGATTGAGATAGGACCAAGAGGTTAAAATCTCCCTCAATCCTCTTAGATTGAAGATTAACCGAATAAGCTCTCAACTCATCAATCTACTTCAATCCTGCGGGTTGAGGATTAATAACTAAACAAGACTCCGTGTGTGTTGTGGGGATGGGAGGCTTGGGGTCGGGGATGTGTGTGAGGTCGTGGGACTTTAGGGTCGTATATAGCATCGCAGCTTTTGACCGAGTAGCAGTAATCGGGAGAGAAATGCAGTGCCCATCGTGAGTAAATCAGGCAGCTGATAGAACAACAAAAGAAAAAAAACAAAGAAAGAAAGGAGAGAACTTCGCATGTCTTTTGCCCTGCAATCAATTTTCTTTGATCTGCTTATCAGAATATCAGGATGGTAAAAGCACCTAATAACCATCACCCTCTCGAGGGGATGAGGCCATCCAGCAGATGGCCATACGACGACAACGCAACACGCAAGAAACCAAGGCCGGAGAGTGCCGCGCCACGGGAACGCGAAGCCAGCTAATCGCGGCACTGGGTGATGGCGGAGCAGCCGCGTGTATAGGGGTTGGCGTCGGCGCCCGGCTGGCAGTTGTAGTAGGACATCCCCGGCACGGAGCACGGCACCGTGTCCGGCATCAGCACGCTGTAGCTCAGGTACTGCGCCGTCGGCAGCAGGCTGGCCGCGGCGTTCACGTCGTCGTACAGCTGCAGCCGCATCCGGGCCCTCGGCGCGGCCGCGCCGCCGCCTTCGGCGTCCACGTCGTACACGACGGGGCACTCCTCGGGCGAGCCCCAGCACGAGTCGTCGGACGACGACGACGACGCCGCCCCGGCCGCCGACGACCACGCCCACTCCGCCGCGACGCGCGCGTGGATGGTCGACATCATCAGCTCCGACGCCGCCGTGGCGCCGCCGGAGACGGCGAGCGCCGCCATCGTCGCGGCCGCGAGGAGTAGCAGCGGCAGCAGCAGCAGCGTGTGACGTGCCGAAGCCATGGTGGTGGACGCGGGGCTTTGAGACGTACGCGCGCGCGAGGTGGCGGCCGGCACGGTGGAGCTGGCAGTGGCGAGTGAGCGCCTTGGGCGGTGGAGGGCGCTCCGGTTTTAAACGGAGGCCGGGAGGGAGTGTTCTGTTGGGTGCTGCTGGGCGCTGGCTTCGTGTCAACGTTGGGCATCGAGAATGCGTGGTCTCGTGGCGAGGCACAAACATCTAGCAGCCTCCTGCTCCCGCGCGCGATTCTTGCTGCAGGTTGACCTCCTGGCAATCTTCTAACCACAATAAGTTTTAGAAAAATAATCCAGAAACGCCTTGGATTGCTATGGCACCCTGCTTCAACAAATCAAAAGATATTCAATCGTACGATGAAAAAGGCTGCATCCTTTCATGCAGAAATATCAGTGCCACGCAGAAGAAGCACCTTCCAAAACTCCTTTCAATTTTTTTTAGAGCAGCCTTTCAGAAAATAAAACTGTGAAAGACTAGGAAATGAGATAATTCACAATTTCACATCGGACCATTTAGCGGGACAACAGATTCCAATGAATCAATGATAGCCAGGCGAGCTGCACGCCTGAACCAGCATGGCCTCCGGTGCAGGGTACTGGGAAGACGCAAAAACTCTATTAGTAAAAGGAAGCAGTTTCCATGCCAGATCTCAGTTTCTTTTCACCGTCTTCCAAGGCCAGTTAAAGTGAAAGAACCAAATTGTTTAGTCACACTGCTGCAGGAACACAGTCATAATAAACAAACCAAATTGCCATACGCACGTAACAGAGCCTGACAACAGGTGATGATGGAACGGAAGCTAGGTTAGGCGTTGAACTGTTGTACAAATACAAATGATAAGCTCACAGATATGTTGTAATACGGGAACATAATAATCGGCTAAAACTGTCCATGCCCCCCGGGCACTTTGCAGGAATGCGATTTATGGAGAGATGCAACTCAACACATGAACAGGCAGCTGCTTTTGCACGCCCAAAATACATCGGGGATGTAGAAAAATGTGAAGAAATCAGATGCAAATGCGCTGTTTTCTTTTCTTATGGAGAAGGAATAATATTTATGCGAATTGGAACAAATCAACCTTAACGTTTCTCTACATTACAAAAAGAAATGCAAGTCACAATGGATACAGAGTTAAGAGAGTCATTACTGTGTGTCTGGGGAAATTCAGTTAAAGTCACCAACTCCTGCCCTACTAGAACTACTAAAAGTAAACGAAAAGCCTTCAGCTAGTTCCTAATTCGTTGATCCACTGTACACTAGGCTGAAATACGCCTACATATTTCAGAATCAGAATTTATCCTCAGTCCATATAGTGCGGTGTTGTTTGGACTAAAAGCTCCTCGTCATCTTCATTGTCATCATCGTTGTCATCAGCACCTACCCAGTTGCTCGGGTGATGCTGCGATCGAGGAATAGCACTGATAACTTCTGCAACATCATAAAAGCAAGTTAGCTAAACATCTAACAAGGTAGAAATTTATCAGTAACTAATGGATGGTTTTGTTTGATAATTAACCAGGATGTTCTTCCATGTGATCCATTTGTGAAGGCTGCATTCTGTGGTGCAAGCTAGTTAAGGAAGCACAAAGAAATAACTTCACTCTAGCATATTATAGCTACCAACTTATGATTAGGACAAATAGAAAGTCCATCAACACCAAACAAATGCATATATGACTTCATTGAATCAGCCTACCAATTCAGAACATCAGATACACTAGCATTTTAGATAGCAAGACATAACTTTTCCCCACATAGTTAATGCCAGTTTCTTATGGAGTCAACATATTGTGCAAGAAAGTTCATCAAACTCAGACTGTATATCAACATATCTTCAACTAGGTTACTTAGTCCAACTATACAACTAGCATGATTGTACGTTTGACACTAACGTATAATCTAGGCCCTACAAAAATGTTTGCACCATTTTGTTTTCTGCAAGCCAACTTCAACTGCCTAATCAGTATAGAAACATTTACTCCAAGGAAGACAGAAGACAGGTAAGCACACAGAGACTAGTAGGCTTTGTACGTCTAGATCTTTCAAACACAGGGCAGAAATGTCCCATGTCAAGGGATGCTGAAAATCATAGATAAAAAATGTAAAAAGTTTTAAATTTCCTTACATCACAGGAAAAAGAGAAAATCAGTTCTTGTTAATGCGGCAGATCAGTTATCAAGGTGTTGTTAGGTTACCTTACAACATATGTTGTTTAGCTAATTAGAGGATTGAAAAGAAATACAACAGATTCAAAGTTGTGAATTGATAATTCAGGTGGCAACAAATTATAACATTGAATATAAATTAGCAAGGATTAAGTGAAAACAACTTATAGGATACGCATTGTTTGCATTATCTGCAACTGGTGGCCTGCTTGGAGCATTTGCAACGTTGGGCAGCATTGACGTGGCATTCAGCACATTGGTGCTTGCATTTCTGTGCGTCTGGGCACGCTTTTCTCTGTTAGCTTCAAAGCTTTTGGGAGTACTACCTGTTTAAGAAGGTTTTGCTTATATTTAACTAACCTGATGGTATAGCGACAAAGCCAATGCAAGGATTAAGATATGAAAGCACTTTTTCAGTCACCAGCTAGTGTGATTACACCAAGGCATATAACCGTCCATTCATTGTGGTCTGATACTGGCAATGCCAATTGCCAAAAATGGCCATTATGCTCTGCATAGGCCCTTTGGTCCTGCCCTGGTTCCGATCAGACCACAATGATGTCCAGTTGGACATAGGATAGGAAGGCATGCATGTAGTGCAACCATACCAATGGTTACTTGGAAACAACATTTCACAAGAAAGATACACACCTGAAAGTTCTGACCAGATTTTAGTATGGTTGGAGACATTTTCAGGAACTGGTGTGGCAGCAGCCCTTGGTTCTCCCGTATGTTGTGCTGATGTAGCTGGTTGTTGGGCATCATTGCTGTCAGATAGTTGTGATACAGTCATAGTTGCCAGAACTAGAGTAGCTTCAAAATCAGAAGTTGCTCCATCATCCAATCCGAATCTCGGGACCAAAAGAACAGGTCTGCAATTCAATGAAAGCTCATGTGGACCAATCCAAAAAGACAATGAAGTTCCATAAGCAAGATAACTTACTCGCCAGTCTTCTCAAAGAATAGGAGGATGTCAACCTCACATCCTTCACAAAATGTTAAAAAAGCCTAGTAGGGAAGGGGAAAAAAAGAAAGAAAAATGCGAAGACTCCATTAGTATTACAAGATGAGAAAGCAACCGTCGGCATCAAATGTCTCAAATAAATCCACTACAGAATATATGACTTCTAAGCATACCAGTTATCATGACTCATGAAGTAAGATCCTTGTAGCAACTGTGAGATATAAGAACTAACAAACTTCTATCCAAGAGAAATAATAGTATTAGAAATACACTGAAAGAAGTTTTAACTTGCAAACATGTTTCTTGTATTCACAATAGTAGGGAGTTGCAAATGTAATTCATGTGCTGAGTCA
>Ga0182004_10002360_pt1 | contig 14615 bp, 10 predicted proteins | sample Sormic07211540_1_FD_120479 | JGI IMG/M metagenome (GOLD analysis project Ga0182004, IMG submission 120479) | Endophyte microbial communities from Sorghum bicolor roots, Mead, Nebraska, USA - 072115-40_1 MetaG | ecosystem: Host-associated > Plants > Roots > Unclassified | place: USA: Nebraska...
CTACTCTAGTACCAGCCATACAGCTGGTGTACTTCTACTAGTACAAGTATGGCCTATTGCCTTATACTCTACAGGACCAAAGACTTGACCAGCCATGAAATGATCTGATCCACTACCATGCCTTTGTCCTGGTCAGCAAGAAGAAAGAAAGGGGGCAGCAGATTATGTCTTACAAAAATACTTTGACTCTCCAAGATTCTTGGAATGTCTTATAATTTGGAATGGAGGGAGTAGTCAGTTAGTGCTGGATTCACTGAAGGAAGCATGGTTATTTTGGGGCATGTTTGATTTCTTTGCGTAACCTTGCAAGGAAAACCTTCCTGTGGAGGGAGCCATGAACTCCAACAAGAAGAAAATTCTTGTTCACTCTGCCCAAATGAAAGGCTAGGCATGGTGACGATAGATGCATATTTCCTTCCTAGCCTTGTTGGGGGCCATTTAGGGAATGCTTGGCAAGGTTAGGTGAAGGATCCAAACATGCTCTTCATTATTTTCATAAGTTATTATGTGTACAAAAACAACTTCTATATGTTATATGCAGTCAAAGTAGGTATGTCAATGCTCCAATCCAAGTCAGATCAGATATGTCTGATATATTTTCCATATGATCAAGTTACTTATCCTTGCAAATTGAGTCAGAGGGATTACTCGTAGATTTTTTTTTTTTTTTTTTTTTTTTTTTTTTTTTTTGGTGTGTGTGTGTGTGTTGTTGTGTCCAGTTGCCTATATGTATGTGTCTATGCCTCCTGTAGTTCAATTTTCATTTTAACTTACTGAATTGTTCCATAATGTAGTTTACAGTGCAATTCACAAGAACTTTCCTTTAAGCCGTTTCCTTCCATGATCTGGTCATTGAAATTTAATTGTTCAATCTAACTCGCTACCTTTCTTTTTTCTTTTGTAAGTGTAGGACTGGACCTGGTCTGTGGGTTGTAATCCCTCAGCTGTTACTTCTCAAGGCTCACAACTTTCAGAGTTCCAGCAAGATGTTATTGCTCGTAACTATATTATTACTTCAGTGGAGGAATCCATTCAAGTAGTCAATTCAGCAATTCAGCAATTGGTAAAAGAGCGGACTAGTATCCTTACAATCGACTATAGTTTCTGATTATTCAACTTTTAGTGTGTTACTGTTTTGTTTTGTGAATAACCTTGTTTTGGAAAGATATTAGGAACTTGGATTGCATAATGCATTTGCCAATATGACCTAGTTTTTCTACTTGTTCATTGTTTGTTCCTTCTCGTCACTCTATTTTTCCTTCTTGAATGCGCTTTGCGAGTCATTTTTTAAGAAAATGGACCAAGATGTTACGCCACCCACCCACACCCAGTTATGCCACACCTTCGTATGAAAAGAATTTTAAGCAGAAAAGTTCCTGAACCGTTCTTTGTAAAAATGATTTAAGAAGCAATGGATCTGGATAAAATGGCTCCCAGGGAGATGCGCATCCTGGACATCAGGTCCGTCAACTTGGATTGTCAATATTAGTGATGATGGGAGAATTTAGACTGCTTCCTTCTTCGGTTCTTCCTTCCTCCACAGGTGTCATCATTGAATATATTGTGACACATAGAAAGTATTGATTTAAAATATAGCAGGAATGTAACTACATGTTAGATTTTTACAATCTAAAATACTTACTGTATAGAGAAGCTAGCTTCTGACATTAGAATCAGAATGCTTACTGTGATAGCCACTTGGTGTCACTGGTAAGGCACTTGGTTTATGTACTGGAGGTTGTCGTTCTAACCATAGTGTGTGTTCTGTTTGATGAATATGATCCTGGCTAGAGTGCTAGGCTTCTTTGGAAACTCATGTGTTATTATGTTTGCACTATTTACTCGCAATAACACTTAAATACTTTTTGGAGAACCTTAATAGTGGTTAGCTGAAAAAGGCTTCAAAATTTTCAAGGCTCACGAAAGTAAGATGGTTGAGAAGTACAATGCTGTTATTAGCTTGTGGAGAAGAGTAAGATGCTTTCAGATGTATTTTTTCCTATTTGTTTTGCATTACAGGGCTAATGATTAATATCGAATTAGGTATCAGCTATGTCCAAGGGATTGCGATATGGTGATGCAGTAAAACTTATGTCAATGCTTGAGGATGCTTCAAATGGGTCAGTAATCCTTGTGCTTTCTGGTTTCTGCACGCATGCCGTACTTGCATTGTTTGGTTTGTAAAGTGTGCGCTGAGTTTTCTATCCTCTTAAGTATGTAATAGACAAACTGAAATTCAAGTACATAATGAAGTCTCTTGAAACATATGTTGACCGCCAGTTAGACTTACAATATATCATTAATTTCTACAAAGTTTGTATTGAAACTTATGTGGGATGTGAATCTATTGATACTATTTTTATCTACTAGGCATGCATCCAATTTGAATATTTTTGGTCAATATACATAGTTACTTCTAAAATCATAATACAGCCTTTGTTTTGCAACGGAGGATGTGGTTGTTTTGTTTTTGGTGCACAGTTTGCTAGGATAAACAATGGTATGTCGTAAACCTTTCTGTAGGATTCCTTAATGTTGAGTTTTGTTTCATAGTTCTGCTGAAGTGTCAAGTTGTTCGTATTATGTTAGGGAAAATTTCTAACCCTTAAATGCCAGTGGTGGGAAAAGCATTGGACCATTCTATATGCTTTTATGGATGCAGATGCAGTTATTGTTCACGTTTTAGATGTAATAAGCTTCTCAGATAGCTAGTTTTGTATTGTTTGGTTGAATAGTTAAATTGGGTATGATCTGGGAATCTGGGAACCTAAAATTATGATTCTTTTTATTTGTTTTCACTATGGTACGCTCTTTTACTTATAGTGCATATCCATGTATGTGCAAAATTTTCCACTTGATTAGATATTTTTTTGCGCGTTTTCTGAGATGCAGTAATAAAATTGTAAAATAAACTGTGGAGCAAGCGCCAAAACTGGGAATGAAGGAAACCTTAAATACTTTCACAAAACATGAGTTTTTTTTCTTTATGTCCACTATTTTTTGAAAACGCAAAATAGCTGCACTTCATTGTATTAGAGAAGAAAACGGCCCCCATACAGCCCACTTATCTCATAAGGGGGACCAAATATGTGAGGTGGTTTGAGCAACAAAATAAAGACGAAAAACTTGTGCCAAAAAACAATACGACCTGACCAAAGCTACAAAGAAAACTAGATTATACCACCAAGCTCTAGACCCTGCAGCTTCTTAGCTCCGGCTAGGCACCGGAGACTATGTTCATCTTTGAATTCCCTTTTATTGTTTGTTTACTCTGGTGACTATGTGGCCATTGGAACCAACTGGTCACTGATCTGGGGTTCAACCCCTGGTCTTGCATAAATTTTTAACCCCTCACTGTGGGCTTGTATGCGTTAAGATCCAGTCATAGGCTGTGCCGTGTTGTTTACTGCTCCTCATACATGCTTGCCCTGGGGGAGGTAGTCCCCTTGTGGGATGCGTTTCTTTTACCAGGTGAACATAGTTATGTCTGCGATAGAATACGCCCTCCTGATTCGATGTACTTCTTTTTCTGAATTTTAGTGTTACTTCTTTTCAGATTTTCTAGTGCTGTGAACTCCACCATTTCAAGTCTACACCCTGTCCAATGCACCCGTGAAAGGAAGCTCGATGTGCAGCTAGACTTGACAACACTTCCTGCTTTCGTAGCTGTATTTTTGTTGCTTTGGTTTCTTCTACGTCCAAGGAGACCAAAGCCTAAGATCAACTGAGGACGAGAGTCTGTCGCTCATCGTTGCAACTAATGAGCAGCGTAGGCCATAGGATTCTTGTGAATAGGCACAACATGGATTACAGATGGTGCTGGAGCATGGCTCAGGATTTCTAAGGTCCAAAACACTGTGGCAGGTATGAAAGTTTCAGAAGATTACAATCCTGACCCTTTCCCAAGTTGTAGCCGAGTTAAAATACTTTAATTTGTTCATGCTGTAATGTTCAGGGAACCGAGAGATTGTCTTTACAGCAACACTAATGGCTAGTGGTTAGTATCGTCTTCCAGTCATCTAAAATGTTACTAGTACAATCCAGTTGTCTGTTTCCAGCCGTTTACATGTAAAAGTCCATATTCAAGTTCGACGGAAAGAAACATGTTCTGCCATTTATTACAAAATGAAACCAAATAAAAATGTTGTGCGCCTGGTAGGAACAGTATGGTTAGATGTCTGCCTGGTGGAAAGTGGAATGCTTGCTTGACACTCTGTGTGCATGCTCTCCTTGTTCATTTGGCAATCGTAACGCAGTGTTTCTTTCCCATAAGGGCATATGCTCTCACAATGCTGTGGTGCATATTGTGAGGGCATATGTCCATAAATCTTAGTACGAATCCTGTGGTGCATATTGTGAGGGCATATGTCCATAAGGGCAAAATTTACTTTACCAAGTCGTTCTGCCCTATACAAGCCTGCTTGCCCGGATGCTGCTGGCCTGCTGCAGGATGCTGTGCCGCGCTGCTCCCTGCCTGCTTTGCATGCGCCACTGTCCAGCTGCCCGCATGTGCCACTGTTCCACTGCCTGCCTGGATGCATCAGGGAGAGCAAATGTAAAATAAACTTGGTTATCTTTATTCATTGATCACAGAGGTATTTATACACGATGTCGGAATAGGTTACGGGATGAAACTATCTCTTCACACAATTCACGACGCACATTTATCGTGGGGGAACTACCCGTTAGAATGAGGCCTTCACGGAAAAGTCATCTCCACGTATGGAGTCGTTAGGGTCGTGGAGATAGGACTGAGGGGGAATCCAAGGAGTCGGTTGAGATTACCCTGTTGAGATTTTTCATAACACTCCCCCTTATTGTTCCGCCAAAAATTCTTGTAGGTTAAAAACAAGGAAAAATACAAGTCGATATGCTATAGTAAAACTTTTTAAAACCGCTTGGAAAAAGGAAAAACTTATAACGTTTAATGATGATTGTCTGATTCTAATATGTGAAAACCTTTTCACGAGAAAACTCATGCGTAGCTTAGAGGACAATTTGTCTTTTATACCCCTTTAAAAACCCATGTGGTGAAATCAAGAGATATAACATATGCTTATGTTAGTATTGTCTCATTAAGGAACTCTCTGAGAAACCTTGTGAGGAAAAACTCATGAAGAGAAAAGAGTGCAATATGATGGTTGATTTCTCTCCCTGAACCTTGTAAATCCCTAAGTCGTCGCATACCGATTCCTTTAACACATTTTTCAAATGAGAATGCTGATAGGGACTTAGTGAATAAATCAGCGAGGTTGTCGCATGATTTAGTTTTCAAGATATCTTGTGTTGTAATTCATGAGGATAAACCAACTTTGGAGAAATATCCTTGTTGATATTACTCTTGATGTAGCATGTCTCCATCTGTGTAACACAAGTTGCATTATCTTCATAGATAATGGTGGTGTTGGTATAGCACCTAGTCCACAAGATTGTTGTATGTGGTTAATTATTCTGCGAAGCCAAACACATTTACGTAAGGCCTCATATAATGCGACAATTTTAGAATGATTTGTGGATGTTGTTACCAAAGTTTGTTTGGATGATGTCCATGAATAACGGTTCCATTGTGTAAGAATACAAAGCCTATTTGTGATATGTCGTTATGGAGATCAGATTGATATCCAGCGCCAGTGTATCCCACCACATCAGAACTTAGGCCCCGTTTGTAAAATAATATAAGATCTCTTGTGCCATTCACATATCTGAGGATCTATTTACTCCTGTCCAATGTCTTCTAACAGGAGTAGCATTGTGTCTTGCTAGCAAGTTCACTGCGAATGCAATGTTAGGTCTGGTGCTATTAGCAAGGTACATTAGTGCTCCAACAACACTGAGATATGGAACTTGATGTCCTAGGATTTTCTCCCCCTCATCTAGAGGTCGGAATGGATCAGCATTTATTTCTAAAGACCGAATGACCATAGGGATTTTGGAAGGATAAAGCATTGAATTTCTCCAATACTTTCTAGAGATAGACAGATTGGTGTACAAAGATTCTAGTTGAAAGATACTCAAGCTATAGGCCTAAGCAAAATCTGGTTTTACCCAAATCCTTCAGCTCAAACTCCATCTTTAGATGTTTGTATGCCTCATCAATATCTTGTTGGTGGCCAATGATATTTAAATCATCAACATATATAGATATGATGCAAAACCCTGTTTGGGATCTTTTGATGAAGACACATGGGCAATCATGCACTGTTAGTGTATCCCTTTTGTAGAAGGTACTCACTAAGTCAGATGTACCACATTCTTCCCTCCTGCTTTAAGCCATAGAGTGCTTTTTATAGTTTTACACAATACATGTTGTGATTCGATTTGATATAGGGATTCTGTCGGGAACCTTCATGTATATATCCAAATGAAGTGAACCATACAGATATGCAGTCACTACGTCCATCAATTGTACAGATAGACAATTTTGTATGGCTAGAGATATTAAATATCAGAATGTTATTCCACTCATAATTGGATTGCTTTGTACCTCACCACTTCATTGTTCTCGCTCTGCTTTCAGACAAAAACCCATTTGAATACAAGGGAATACTTGTGAATGTTTAGGTATTACTTGAGAGAATACCTCCCTTTTAGAGAGCGAGGATATTTCTACTTGGATTGCTTCCTTCCATTGGTTCTAGTCCGAGTGCTTTTTGCACTCTGCCTTGGTCTTGGAATGTGGAACATTTTTGAGGATTTTGACAATTCTTACGGAGAAATATGTGTCGATAATTATAGTCTTTCTATCATATGGTTCTCTAGATTTGAGATAATTGATGGAAATTTTATGGACCCTTTCTGATGCATAATCATTTCCCAAGATGGTTGCATCAGGGCCTTACCTCGATTATAGGGGCAATAACTAGGCAATCTGATAGTTCCTAAGATGAAGGTAGAAACATACAAGGCATACCCTTTCCTAGCGATATAGGAGGTACTAGAAGGGGTTATTATGATGTCCCAACATCAGTAATTGACTGCATTGTTGATGTGGAATGTGAAGGTTGAACCTCCATATGGTGTTCCTCAACTTGAGATTTAGTTGCATTTATTGGGTTAGAAGATTTATTCTTCCTTTTCATTTGCTTGCTAGCAGCTGTATCCATGGAGGTGGCCATACTTCTCCCCCTCTTACTTGGTAGTTGAGTAGTTTTGTTTGGTACCTCTACTCTTTCTAGCACATTTCTTGCTAGATTATAGGATTTTGTGACACCCTTATAATCACTAAATGCGTATGACGTATTGTTTGCAATGTATTACAAATTGATGATTTTCTAAACTTGAAGTTCAGTCTCTGAAGTACGCGAATCTGAGTTGGAGATGTCTGGGGCATCCCAATTGATTTCTTAGCATTTTTTTGTGGTATTTAAAAATGCCGAGAAATGATCTTCATTAAAGATACAATTAGCATACTAGGCCATCAATAGGTCCCATATGGTGGGTTCTAGATATTTTATGATTGACAGAGATTTATTTCCCACATAGATCCCTAAATTTTTGTGAGGGCCCATAATTGTATGCTGCGGTGGTGAGATCAGTACGTATGTAGCGCAACCGAATTCTCACGCACGGCAAATACTAGCAGGATTTCGATGTACTAGTTGCAACGGTAAGGTTGCATGATATGCAACTGGGCGCAATTGGATTAAATCAGTAGCATGTAAGACTGCATGACCCCAACATGAGGTTGGCAAATTGTAGTTCTATAATAATGGTCTTGCAATGAGTTTGATTCTCTTGATGAGAGACTTTGCCAACCCATTTTGAGTATAAACATCTGGGACGAACTGCTGGACTTGAATTCTTAAGGTCATACAATAATAATTGAAGGCACGAGAGGAAAATTTAGCAGCGTTATCCATCCTAATTTACTTGATTTGATGTTTAGAAAGTTGCGCTTTAAGTTTGATACTTGAGCGATAATCTTAGCAAATGCGTGGTTCCATGTCGAAAGAAGAGACACATGAGACCATCATATGGATGCGTCTATAAAAACCATTAAGTATGTAAATGGTCCAGACAAAGGTTGAATCGGACCACATATGTTGCCTTGAATGCGTTCAAGGAACTTGAGTGGTTCAACTTGTCTTTTGAGGAAAGAGGGCCTCAAAATTAATTTCCAAGTGGCATATGCACTGCACAGAAAATCTGAGGATTGAGGAAATTTTGCATTGCCCAGAGAGTGACTAACAGAATTACTAGTAATTTTCCTCATCATCCCTATGCTAGGGTGACCAAGGTGACCATGTCAAGTTTGGAATGCATTGATATTCTAAAAAAAAATACTTTGTATACAATATGTTGTATGAGATTTATATATAAATAGTACAATCCAGATGGGAGTGAGGGAATTTTTCAAGTGTATCTCTGCCATATTTGTTGTCCTTTGTAATGAGAAGAAATTCCTCATTATTTTTATTATGGGTTTCAATATGGAACCTATTTTTTGGATATCTCTATAACTCAATAGAATACGAGTTGAATCGAGGTACAAGAGTGCATCTTCAATTGTGATCAATGTACCCATAGAGAAATAATAATGGCTCATCTAGAGCCTACTATTATAGTACACGTCCAGTGATTTTTATTTTTTTTAAATTTTTGTAAGAGTTTAGAAATATTTTAGAGTTAGTGGTGCCACTGTCCACTAGGCATATTTTCTCATCCATCGGATTGACTCCCGTACAATCTATATATAAAATGGAAAAAAATGAAATTCTCAACAAATAAATATAGAATATGAACATAGCATAGATATTAATTGTGAATCATACAAGAAATATCAAAATGTGCTAGATGAAATAAAAACAAATGTCAATTATTACATCCCATAGGCAAATGGAAAACAAAAATCTCAAAGGACTAGCAATCTAATTGTAGTCTCCAAGCAGATCATCAAAAAGTGTATTTGATAATCATGTTGTTTATGGAGTTGTCTATGTTGCCATCAGGTGGAGAAGGAGCCTTGGTGTTGCTTGTAACCTCTGGGATAGAGTTGGAACATCCTAGGGTTGTTAGTTTATTGAAGTGTGCTTTAGACTCTTGTCGACTTTAGTTGGAGCGTCCACGTCTCACAGAATTCAAGTATAATTTCACTAAGTGCTTTTGGGTGCAATGTTTCTGAGTCAGATGGTTGTAACAACCATACTTTGTACAAGTGATGGATTTGTCTTTATTCGACTTGGAATTATTGCCCTTTCCCTTTGCAACTTGAGGCTTACGGGCTCTCTTGCACTTGTTTTGGTCTTTAGAGGTTCCAGGATTGCCATGTTTATTAGCATCCTTTTGTGTGTTTAGTTTGAGTGTTTGTGTGTACTTCTGGTAAAGGCTTGGCACCAACAGGGGTTTGATTGGAGTTTTAGATGAGGAGCTCATTATGTATTTTTGCTCTGAGTAATGTTTTAATCAGGTCAGAATAAACTATAAAACCCCTCTGACACTGATGGAGGATCATTGTGAGCGGGAAGCATGGTAGACAAGGTCTTTTCAATTTTCTCCGCTATTTAGACAAGGTCTATTTCAGATTTCTTCTCACAAAACCTCTATTTAGAACTGAGTTTGTGCATGTCATAGTTAAACTTATTTACGGATTTGAAATCTTATGTACAAAAGTGGTTCCACTCATGGGTGGCCTTTGGAAGGATACGTGCCTTTTGTTCCTCATACCGTTGTTGCAAAGCAAGCCAGAGGGTCCATGGGTCCTCTTCCATCAAATACTTTGCTTTGAGATTTGGATGGACGTTGTTTCTTATGATGAATGAGGCATGATACTTTTTGGTTCAGACAATGCAGCTTCACCCTATTTGGGAGCTTCAATTGTTTTGAACATTCCGTGTAACGGTAGACTCACTTTGAGATTCATAGCCCATGTAAGGAAGTTGTGTCTATTGAGTGCGAGCTCTGCAAATTCTTTCTTTGCAATTAGCGCATCATTCTCTTGGATGGCCATGGTTCCTACATGTATTTTGGTATAGATTTAATTAAAAATCAAAAATGCGGTTGCAATATTGAGTTAATGTAATTGCGTAATAAAACAAGGTAAACTTACATAATTTAATATGGGATTTTATCTTATTTTGTGAAATTTAGGTAGTCACCATGAAGGTGTAGATCTATTCTTCAAAATGAAGGTGTCGACCTTATTTATACATATATTTTTAATTGTTTCACGTCAAGATGTATTCCTTGTATGTTTATAGTCAAATTAAGAGAGCACTTTGAGAAATTCACCAATTGTCCCCTAGATAAGCCCCCGGCTTCCAGTGGGGAGAAGCCGCTTTTTGGTTCAGCTGCTTCTTTCTGAAGTTGCGCCGACAACAGCTTCTCTTTGCCTACTGGTTTGCTTTAGTTTGAATCCAGCTTCTTCGTAGAATCAGCTTGCCCAAATATATTTGGGCCTCCAGCTTTTCCTTCCACCTCGCAACTGCTGACTATCCGTCTTCCCCCGAGAACTCCACCACGCCACCGCGGCGGCACCGCTGCCTATCCTGACATCGAGAAAATCAAGTTCTAATCGGGAGAAAAATCAACCTCAATTTGCATAGGTACATGTAATAGGGAATTGAAATAAACAAGACACATTCAACATATACAAAAATCTGTATTCATAATACAATTGCAGTACATCAGGAGTCTAACTTCCAGAAAAAATAGACTAACTAAAACTGATGTAATTAGGAAATTTAAACAAATTTCTATGAAATTAAATGAAAATAACTATTGTAAAAAATGTGATGATAAATGGCCCATGCGAGCAGGCAAGAGGGGGCCCGCTGCTCTAGAGTGGGAGGTCGTGCCATGTTGGGACACGCGTGGACGTATGCACTGCGCTCAGGGGGGATGGGGGGGGGGCAGGAGCGCTGTTGTCGGTCGTTCGACGCTAGGCCGCGTGGGGGCCAAGCGTCGTTCGCCAGGACATGGGGTCACGCGGGGGAGGCTGCGTCGCTTGTCGAGGCATAGATCTTGGGGTCGTGTGGGGCTTGCGTAGCTGCTCGCCTGGCGGGCTGCGGAGGACCAGGCACGAGGTGTTGTCACACGGGGCCGGCACAACCACTTGCCTAGGGCACAAGGTCGCCTACCAACTGCATGGGCCCGAGCGGGGGCGTGAGGCCGCTAAGCGTGGAGGAAGCCATGCGCAGGGGCCATGTGTGTGGCAGCATTGAGGGTGGCGCGTGGCGTGTGCGGGGACTACCGTCGGGGCCATGAGCAGCAGCGCCTCCTCCTTCCCCCTCTTCCCCCATCGATGAGCTCAAGGAGGAGCGTGCCCCCAAGCTGAAGGCCCATGGGGGACACTAATCCACGCGTGGCGGAGACACAAGGGAGCGGGAGTAGTCGGCGGCGGTGGTGGTGGAGTAGCTAGGGCCACGTCGAGTTGGGTGTTCGGATAGTAATAATAAAAGAAATTACAAAAATCCTTAGTACTCTGCGAGATAAATTTATTAAACATAATTAATCTGTCATTAGCATATGTTTATTATAACTTTACTGTAGCACTACATTATCAAATCATAGACTAACTAAGTTTAAAAGATTTATCTTATAAAATAGTCGTAATATGTGTAATTAGTTATTTTTTAGTCTATATCTAATACCATATATATGTGTCTAAATAGATGTGATGAGAGTAAACTTGCGGAGGAACTGAACAAAGAGTGGAAAAACGGTCGCCAAGAGTGGAAAAACGGTCGCCCGAACTTTGCCTGTAACCTATTTGCTTTGAACCCTGAATCATTAATTGCCTGGGAGGCAATAGCTGTCTGTGGGCAGGCCATCGAAATCGACTGCCTGGGCGTTGCGCCGCATTGCCTGGACTAGCGCCACCATGATTAGGGCCTTGTTTAGTTCACAAAAATTTTGCAAAATTTTTCAGATTTTCCGTTACATCGAATTTTTAAATATATGCATGAAGTATTAAATGTAGATGAAAATAAAAACTAATTGTACGGTTTGGTCGGAATTGACGAGACGAATCTTTTGAACCTAGTTAGTCTATAATTGGACAATATTTATCAAATATAAACGAAAGTATTACTATTCATATTTTACAAAAAATTTTGGAACTAAACAAGGCCTAGGAATTTAGGGGACACGGAAGCATTCATAATATAATAATAAGACAAAGCAACCTGTGTGTAGCTTTTACTGTTTCACAGTAATTAAATATTTAGCCAATCTTAATACATAGTTTTATGGTATCGTTACCAAGACTATAAACTAAGTAACCGAGCCACATGAGTTTCATGGGGATAAAACTTCTCTCTCATCCGATGAAACTCCTTCATTTAATGACCATGCCAAGTCAGCAATTTTGATTATGTGATATCCTATTTAATGTGCATGACATTAGCATAAAATATACATTGAGACTAGCTTTAAAATATGTACGGATCACAATTTTCTTGTAGGATAGTAATTGAATATTAGAATATGTACAGATCACAATTTTCTTATAGGATTTAATTTATATGGATAGATCGAATACTTATCATTTTTTGGTTAAAAAAATATTTGATCTAATTATTTTTCTTGCTAGATTAAATTGATGTATGCCATTTGAATAACAATAATACTGTGACTATGTGGGATGGCTTTGGACACATGTTAGCGTGAGACTCGACCGCATCCGTCATCCCATCTGTCCGTAGCATCTTTCTTTTCTTTTTTTTCTTTGCCTTCTCGTCTCTTTGTTGCTTGTGGCTCTCCACTCTCTAATCTGGTCCGATGCCGCAACCCCTCCTTTCCTCCGTGTCATCCACTAGGGACAGTGGTGGCTACCAGCGAGCGGCCCCTCCTCCTTTCCTCCACGCCATTCACTAGCGACGATGGCGGCTACTAGTGAGCAGCCCCTCCATTTATCCCCTTCCTCCTTTCCTCCGCGCCTCCATTATCCCCGCAACTCTCCATGCCATCTAGAGAAGAGGGGTGACGACGAGGTTTTTCGGCGAGCCTCCCTACTTCCCGGCTTTTTAGGTGTTGTTTAGTTCCCAAAAAATCATGCAACATTTTTCAGATTTCGAGTCACATTGAATCTTGCGACACATGTATGGAGCATTAAATATAAATAAAAGAAATAAGTAATTGCATAGTTTACCTGTAATTTGCGAGACGAATCTTTTGAGCCTAGTTAATCTATGATTAGATAATATTTGTTAAATATAAACGAAAGTGCTACAGTGTCCATTTTGCAAAAAATTTTGGAACTAAACAAGGCCTAGTTCTAAAAAAAATGCAAAATAGATATTGTACCACTTTCGTTTGTGTTTGATAAATATTGTTCAATCATGAACTAACTAGGCTCAAAAAATTTGTCTCCTAAATTATAAATAAACTGTGTAATTAGTTATTTCTTTTATCTATATTTAATGTTTTATACATATGTCATATAATTTGATGTGATGAGAAATTTAAAAAAATTATAAAATTTTTTTAGAACTCAAAGCCTTATCCAGCCTCCAACCAAAGAGGATCTGCCCACGCACTCTCCTCTGGCTCCCTATGGTCCGGCCCGCATGCAACTGCAGAGAGCCAGTTTGACCTGTAACGAACAGTGTGTGCCTGTCTCGAGCGACTTGTCTTGTCCAAAATTTTAATGAGAGCACCAGCAGCCGTGCAGAGTGTGCGTTCGAATCAGCCCCAGCAGGCAGCAGCCGCCGCACCTTTTACAGCACCAGTAGCCAGCAGTGGAGCGGTCTGCGCGCTCTTTAGCACCAGCAGCCGAGCCATCCAAACTGCAATAGACCCTTTCTTCACGATGTTTTGGTCCCAGAATCACATGTTTGATATTAATTAAAAATATTAATTACAGATTAATTATAAAACTAATTACATAAGTGAAGGCTAAGTTATAAGATGAATCTGTTAAGCATAATTAGTTCATGGTTAATGAATGTGATGCTATAGTAAATATATGTTATAAAATTAGTTTTGTAATTAACTCATGTTTAATCCTCCTAATTGACATCCAAATATCTGACTTTAGCATGTGGATGTCAATACCCTCGGACGTCTCCAAGCCTCCCATACACACTCGCCACCACACAACAGTGGGGGCATGCTCCCATTGCCTTTGCGTAGCCCAACGGCACCTGTAGGAGACTCTATCTCTACCTACCTGGTGCCATGACTAATCTCGAACTTATTCTTCCTATCTTTTAATAATTTTGTTTACACATGTTTCACTTAAAACAAGCATATTGCATCAATGCATATCATTTAGGTACGATGGTGGATGGATGAATCAACTCGAGTAAACCAAAAGAAAGCGTGATGGTAACCATATCCCAAAGATGAAAATGATAACCTACTTATAATGTTTTTATCCGTCCAAGCCTCGATACTTAACCCCAACTTTTTAGCACATATATTATGTTGTGGTGTATTAAGTTTTGAGAAGTTTGAATGGAACCCACCATATATATTCCTTATCCTAGTTTTACTAGTATGACATGATCATGAAAATTGCCATTGAAAGATCCTAGTATGGCTAGAGGAGGGGTGAATAGCCTAAAAAAACTACAAAACACTAGAGCACAAGTTAGTTAAAGACAACGAAGTTTTTTGCTGTAGCTCTATAAGGCCTACTTTGGCAACAGAAGGAAGTTTTCCCCGGGATGATTGCC
>Ga0182004_10002361_pt1 | contig 14614 bp, 8 predicted proteins | sample Sormic07211540_1_FD_120479 | JGI IMG/M metagenome (GOLD analysis project Ga0182004, IMG submission 120479) | Endophyte microbial communities from Sorghum bicolor roots, Mead, Nebraska, USA - 072115-40_1 MetaG | ecosystem: Host-associated > Plants > Roots > Unclassified | place: USA: Nebraska...
CTGCCAGGAGTAGAGAGTGGGACATTTGAGGTCAATAGAGAAGAGCATTTCTGGGGCAATTATCTGTTGGAATGTTATGCCTGTTAGGTTTTGTTTGCGCACCTCTTCGCGAACAGCATAGCACTGTAAATCATTTTAGTGTTTCCTATGATAGAGTGAGCCATTGAGCTTGGGTAGATCGGTAGATGTTTTGATGCTTTCATACCAAATTCACATTGGTTTTTAGTCTTCCTGAGGTTTGCTGGTCACCATTGTGGAGAACGTGTAGATATGGCATTCTGCTTGACCCTATGTGCCTGTGTTTCTATGGCCTGCAATTGTAGTTGGGTACAAACAAATCTCTTTGTGCACAATTTTTGACCTGCTTACTTATATTGTTTGTTCTGATCGACATGAATTTGTATTGAAAGGGGATGTGGGACTGTATGAAAACTCCAGCTAATGTTATGGTCATTGCTCAATAGTTCAGATGTGGCATCTCTTCTAGCAGTTTGCTTTGATGAGTTTGCCTATATCCACCATCTGGTAACAGTTTAGTTATGTTTAACTTATTGAAACCCTTAGGGCGTGACTTGAACCAGTATTTGTGTTTCCCATATCTTTCTATGTTTCTGGGAGCTACATAATATGATTGGAGGGCAGAGAAATCTACTCACCATTTTTCATGGTGCCAACCACTTGTATGTATGATGCTGATCAAAATTAGGGAAGCTCAACAATACTAGTTCCACTGTTACATTTCTTTTTATTGCTGGAGGTGTATAAGAAAATCTATTAACATTGATAATCGAGTAACTGACTTGATTTGTTGTTTCACTTTAATCATTAAGCATAGACATGTTTTTTTTGTTTGTATAATCCTGCTAGTATATCAAGTGGGGTTTGAAAAGCTGAGTTAAACTACCAACGTTCAGTTTCTGTTTTAAAGGGAAAATAGTGACATGTGCCCTTGTCAATTTTCTGTTTTTCCGGGCCTATCATCAGTTTATTGTCATTATTAGGTATATTACAAACTACTTGGTATTCTGATCATACGATCAACTTTATATTCTGTCACTCATTGTTGTTTCTGTGTTCTGCCTCATGTAGTGATATATCGACGATAGGACTGAATCACTTCTTGAAGACTCGGAGTTGAAGATGATCATGACATTGCATACAATCTAGATGCAAAGTTTTCTGCTGTATTGGTAACCTTGAAGATGCTCAAAGAGTCATCATCACCACTGTTGGATGCTGACAGAATAGAAGTTCCTTCACCAAAAGAAGAAAATAATTCGACAAATTCTGAAGCTGCTACAGATAGTGAAGACATTGAAATTAGCGATGATGATGACGATGACCGCAACCACAAGCACCGAAGACGGGAGGCTAGACAACAATCTGATGATAATACAGAGGAGCAACTTCCAGGGCCGCCTCTCAAAAAAAGGAGTAGGGTTTCTGGTAATGGACAGCCTTTTGGTGGAGCTGGTTCTCAAGGTGAAGTACAGAAGGATTTTGTGCCAAAATTCAAAAGGCGTTCTGGAGTAGGAGGTCACACTCGAGCACCTAGAGTGAACCAATCCTTCCGAGCTGATTCATCAGCTTCTGCTGCTACTCGCCCTCCTATGACACGAGGAAGAGGGCGGAATAGTGCACCCTGGACTCATCATGATCCAAGATTTAACTCACTTGATATGATGGATTTTGCATCCCAGATGGCTTCACAAGGACCACCTGCACATCCTAGCTTATTTATGGGCACTGCATTGCCAAGTGGTCCATATGGATTTATTCCTGGAATGCCTCATGGGATTTTGGATCCAATCCATCCACTGGGAATGCAAGGCCCTATTCAGCCCTCCGTATCTCCTTTGATCGATCTTGGCATGCCTCGTCAACGTTGTAGAGACTTTGAGGAACGTGGATTTTGCTTGAGAGGGGATATGTGCCCCATGGAGCATGGTGTAAATAGAATTGTTGTTGATGATATGCAGGTCTGTCTGTCTATTTCACACTCTTCATAATCTTCCTGCATTCTAACATGCATGCTTTTGCTTATTTGTTGTGTTGTATTGTAACTTCCTGATAGGATATTTGTGTGTTTGCTATGTTGTGCTTTAGTGCTGTTATTACTAGTCTGAGTTGTGGTCAACTTTACTCGCAAGTCACAATACCTATCCAAAATCCAAACTGAGAAATCTTGAAGAACTTTACATCTTTATGTGATTAACTTCAGCCTGCCTTGGATCTTGTCTTTGTTGCAACATTTTACCTTCTGGTTGTTATTTCACTTGAGTTAGCTTTCTATCTTTTACCATATTGTTTTTGGTAATATAGAAGATTGAACTTGTTATGCTATGCTTATGTAATGTGCAGCAATGTTCCTCAGGCCAAATACTACTTGATGTTCTATTGTCCTTAGGTAAAGATACTGTGTTTATAATTTCTTATCACTTTTCAGAGTCTCTCTCAATTCAATCTTCCAGTATCAGTTCCAAATGCTCAAGGATTGGGAATCCAAAATGAGGGAGGAGCCAGTTCTGTTAACTTATCAAGCCTTGGAGGGAGTAAAAGCGTTCCTGTAAAAGATGTGAAATCTGGTGTAGCAAGTGATGCATTAAAGCCAAATGGAAGTGCTGTTTCAGCCGTTGCTGATGCTGATGTATATGATCCTGATCAGCCTCTCTGGAACAATGAACACCCAGAAGCATCATGTACTGGCTTTGTACATAAAGATGTTGGAGTTTGGAATGCTGAATCCTCTGGCTATGAAATGGGGCAGGAACATTCAAACCAGGTTTTTGCTTCTGATGGTTCTCAGAGTTTGAAGTCTTCTGTTTGGGGGCGAATAGCATCAAAAAGAAAACCAGGAGGTAGTAACACAGCTAAAAGTACATCAACAAGTATCACTGGAAACCAAAAAAGTGATTATGATGAGATGACTCTCAGCATGGGCCAAGTAAAATCTGCTGCTAAGGATACTAATGGTCAACCCAATTCAAGAATATATGGAGATGTGGGCCGGCAAAGTAATCGAGCTGCTCAGAAAGCATCCCGTACACTATATGTACATGGAATTCCCCAAGAAAGCAACAGATGGGATGCTCTTCTATCGCATTTTCAGAAGTTTGGTCAAGTAATAGATATTTATATTCCATCTAACAGTGAAAAAGCTTTTGTCCAGTTCTCGAGAAGGGAAGAAGCTGAAGCTGCTCTAAAAGCTCCAGATGCTGTTATGGGCAACCGCTTTATAAAGCTATGGTGGGCCAACAGAGATAGAATTCTTGATGTGGGAGAGGGCAGAATCTCTGGAAAGTCTTCCCAGTTGCCTACTATGCTGGCTAATTCTTTCCCCAACAGAGTCAAGGAAAATGTTCAATCAACAGCTCCAAGGCCCAGTTCTGGATCTTCTGCTGAACCGTTGAGTTCTGGTACACCAGGTTCTAAAATGCTGCCAGCAAGTAATACAAAACCAGTACCACCCCATGCTCCTAAAAGGCAAGAAAGTCTAGAACTATTGGAAGAACTACGTAAAAAACAAGAGATCTTAGCTCAGAAGCGTGATGAGTTCCGCCGCCAGTTAGAGAAACTTGCAAAACAAGTAATTACTAGTTTCTCTATAGTAGCGTGAATTCATATTGTTTATTGTATTATTTTGGTGGTTAGTTTTTTTTAGCTTAATTTGGGTTGTTAGGTGAACTGACTTTCATTAGGAGGAACAGGCTGACTGTTTATGCTTATTTTGCCTATGATAATTGCACTTTTAGCCGTTTCTGTTACCGATTTCTGATAAGTAAACAACTATGTTGCAGAAAGGTTCAGCAAACTCAGTTAAGCATGCAGAGGCTGGTGGAAAAGAAATTGCTTCTAATGATGCATCAGAAGTAACGGATGCAAGGTCCATGAGGGCTGAAGGGGCACAGGAGATTGCTGGTTCATTGGAAAAGAGAAGTTCTGGAGAGTTTGCTTCATGCTCTCAAAAGTCTGCTGCGACATCCACACAGAAATCAGCAGTGGTTACAAAACAGACTACTCTGCCAGCACCACCTCAGAATAGGTTTAAGCTTGACAATCGAACCACATCATTCAGAATTCTTCCACCATTGCCACTTGAAATTGCAAATGTAAGTTTTACATCCAACCACCTGCCATTCCTTGACATACTGAAGCCAACAAAAAAATGGCGCTGTTGTCGCAGGATTTTATTTGTGCTGTTCAATGTTTTATGGAATTGTGGATAGTGACCACCTACTCTTTGAACTACTTAACTGAACTTTTGGCACCCTTACCATCACAAATTAATATGAGAAGGCAATGTTCTTGCTTCTGATATATGTCTGCAAGATCCTGTGTGACATTCAGGATCTTATCATGTGGTGCTGTAAAATTTATGTGAGCATATTGGAGTAGTTCTATTCATGTTATGAGCAAGTCACACTTGTACCCCTAGATTGCTAATGGCCCTGTATATTGGAGTAGTTCTATGTTGGCTGTTAAAAATTGTCAACCTTCAATGCCATGTATCTTTTAGGTTCTGTTGTGTTGTTAAAAGTTTAAAACTAATCATAGCATGGATGGATGTAAGTACATAATACATGAGACCATGTATCTACAGCAATATGTATCATAGACAATGGCCTAATTGTGTTTGCTTTTTATTATTCTTAGTTTAACGGATTTGCAGGCTTTTATGCCACTGTGTAACCATTCACATCTTGGGCTATGCGTAATGTCAAAAATTGAACAATACTAATGTATACCTATGTGATGAACTGGAAGTTGCAGTCTCTTCTACATTTAGTGGAATGAGGCGCTGATAAAAATCAGTCATCAGTCTTACATCTACGCAACCAGTGACTTGCCTTGCCTTTCTCATGCTGTATTTTGTGTTGATGTGTTTGATTACAAGCTGTTCCATTCTGTTTCTGATGCTTACTACTTCATTTACAGGAATCTGTCTTGGCAGACCATTTCTCATCATTTGGGGAGCTTTCGTCAGTTGTCCTGGAGGATACTGAAGCCCATAACCATGATGCAACCCTAAAACCTTCTCTGAGTTGCTCGGCTTGTGTGACTTACACAACGCGACAATCAGCTGAGAAAGCATTTAGTGGTGGTAAATCTTGCAAAGGACACACACTACGATTTATGTGGTTGACAGCATCTCCAGGCTCGAATAACCATTCTAGACCCCAGAATACCTCAGTTCCTGTGAGGGCCTCCAGTATCTCTGGCCATACTCAAAGCATATCATCTGAGTCCCCCAGCCCTGTTGGGAAAGTATCATCTCTTGCTACATCTGTTACAGTAGCCATTCCACATAATAAATCCATCTCAACTGTGGAAAATGCAAAGAACTCTCCAGTTGGAATTTCCAAAGCTTCATTTTCTAGCTCCTCTCTATCATCAAATGATGAGTGTCCTCCTGAACATGGTTCCACAAAGAATGTTATCTCAGATTCTGACATTCCACAATGAGGTACGTTGCACTGAATATGGAAATAACCTGTTCTTAAAATGTTAAAGTTGATTTATTGCCAATTGTTAAATTAGGTGTTTTGAACAACGACACAATCCCAAAACACAGCTGCTTTAGGAACGTCTTTATGAACCTCAGTTGCAATATATTTGTAAAATCAGTAAAAGTATAATATTGTGAAAAGGGTGTCACTATCTTTCATAAGTCCAGTATATTCATGAAGATATTATTACCAACGATTAAAAGTTGCTTACATGCATTCCAAAACTTATTTTTTTACTGGAGGGAGTGTGTCCTAGGAGGACATCAATACTTGGTGCAGGATTTCAGCATTGATTTTTCAGTTGTCTGTCTGCCAAATAGTTCGTGAAAAGGAACTGATGTTAGCAAAGTATGCCATAATCTTATAATTATCAATACTATCACTTACTCTGGTATTATGCAGTGGCCCGTCTGCATATATGCATGTTTAACCACCCACCCACCCCTGCAGATCAATAGGCAGGGATGCTTATCAGATAGGTTGTCTGTGAAGTTTTCATATACAACAAGAAAATCTATAACATTACATTATATTCACTTTAGATGATAGTTGTTTCATTTTCTTAATAATTATTTCCACGAGCCTTGTATTACCTTTATTGGTTCATACAATTACTGGTATCTGAATTTTGCCAGAGGTGACATAGTAGACTTGATGCAGCATTGTGCTTAGCTTGTCCAATGTCCAAGACCTGCCTTACATATAGGTTTATCATGTTAAAATTGAGCCTGTATGATCTTCACTTCTATCAACAATGTGGTATGCATCTTCTGTAGTTGTCTAGTATGGGGATTAATCATTTAAGCTCACCAATGGTTAGTGTCTAGTATCTAGTAACTCAGTGAGCAACTAATCAAAATCTTTGTCCCTTAGCTTAGAGCCTTATTTACATCAGGTTAAATAGCGATGTTGGTTTGTACACTTTGTGTGTGTACATGTGTTTCTATCTCCAGTTTTATGAGTGCAGTAGCAACCCTTTATTTGGCCTCCACATTGTACTTCAGGCTGTTCCATAAAATTTATTCTGGATAGATATTGTGGGTAACCTCCTGCTGGTGTGTTGAAACACGTTGCTGTCAACATTTGATGCAATAAGTATCAATTCTAGTTTTATGTATTTTTATCTGTATGTGATACACTAATGATAGCATGGTCACTCATATGTGAGCCATTTGCTTGATACCAGAAGTCCACTGTGACATATGAAACACCTACTAGTGTGCAAGATTGTCTCATGAAACCTGGTTCCATCCAAGTTCCTTTATCCCCTCGCCTTGCCCTCCCTCGCAGTTATGGGATCTGTTATTTTAGTTCACAAATCACAAGCAGTGAGACACCTCAGCTGCTGACAGGTTGGCAAGGGGAACTATGCACGTTTTGGCCTTCCACCTATCATGGAATGGAACATTTTTTTTCCTGGTGCACAACACTTCTTTTTTTGTTTGATATATGGCACTGGACTTGTAGTTTGTACATTCCACTCTTGATTTTATTTGATTAACCAATTTGCTTTTTGCTAAGAACCCAGTCTTTTTAGTTTTTATTCATTGATGATTGGTTTTTCTCTTGGTATCCTTTTTTTTTCTAAGAAAATGGCGTGTTAATCTGATTTTCCCACAGGCCACTGCAATCCAGACGAGTTGGTGTCATGAATCTTGATTTGGTGGCTGAGCTGTTTCATCGATCTATCACATTTGAAGCTATTGGAAGACCTTTTGAAAACTTTGGTATTTAATTGTAGGGCAGCACGGGTAAGACTGAAAAGAAAAAAGAATGGTTAAAGAAATATGGGTTCAAAAGCATACCGGAGGTTGGAGATTTTCTCGGTAATCACCCTAATTATCTCATTGTTCACGGAAACTGAGTGGTGCTAGGTTATTTGTACACTTCATTTTGGGGGTACCATCGTGCTGAAAGCAGTTGGTAATATGCTAGTTCTGTAGTCTGTAGCTCCCGCTGAAATCAGCTTTATGGATTCTGTTATGAGCTCGATGAACATCAAACTCTCGTAAGTCCTATCGAGGCCTCTTGTCGAAAAACTTATGCTGTGCATAGTGAACTGATAGGGAATACGTAACTGACCCATTCAATCCAAATTTTGTGGCGGGGTATCATCTGGCTTGTTGGTCTATTTAATAGCCTGTGTGGTCGTTTACCTTGTTTTGTGATTCTGATTTCGTATTCATTTATTTATATGTATATATTATTATCTTTATGTTATCCCCCACACCCCTGAATAAAAAGGAAGAAAGAAAGAAAGAAAAAGAAAAATAAAAATTGGTGAAAAGAAAAAAAAGTGAGAAAAGTCTAGAACAAAAGAGAATTGTGATACTTTTTGTTGAAGTATTGAATGTAAATGATAGAGCAAATAGTCAAATGGAACAAGTTACATTTTGCATTGATCTGATACTTTTTGCTTGGCCTCTGCTCCTCTCCTTCCTCACTGCTACCCCTCACTATGGTCCCTCTCCTCCTCATTGCTACCCCAGATGCTCTGCTCCCTTAGACTGATTTATGTTGTGACCTCCTTCCGTTGCCCGCAGATGACCCAGGCGATGCTGTATGGCGACTGGGCGTCAAATTGGGTAGGGACGACAGAGGAGCCGACTCCATGGCTTTTCTCCCTAGTTTTTTTTTTTTCTATTATTATGCCTCCAATCCCTTCTCTTTCACTACTTTTGGCTAGGCGTCGAGGATGCCTGGCCTTCTGCCAGCACGTTACCTAGTAGACACCTTTAAAACAGTGGAGATCGATAAATGAAAAAAAAACTAGATCTACGGTAGCTAGACAGCTGCTTAAGGTAGAGACCTCTCATGTTAGTCAAAAGAACTCTCGAACCTTGTACTCCGCTTTGCGCACAGGGATCCCTAACCCCATAAGTGGGCTGATACCTACAAATCTTATGAACGCAAAGCAAGCACAAGTTTTTTTTCACACACTGTCCGTTTTAACTATTTTAGCCAGTCAACCGTTCACGGCGCCGATAACATTCTAGCACATTGGCACATTTGGTTGGTGCAATCGATCACGCAATGAACAGTTATGGATTATATATACAGACTAATATTGAACACTGAAATGTCTCCATATCTATATGATATGACTCATCTACTCTACGAAATATAAGAGTTTTAATCAGTTTTATTAAGAGCAATAGTACGAGATGAATTATAGATTAAAGTTCTAATTAATTTATTGTTTTGTCCGTGACCTAAAATCACAACTCATGTTTCAAACGAGTATGGGGTCTGATTCCAAAATATAAATTATAACTAATGACATAAAACGTAAATCCCTTTACAACATCTTAGGCCTTGTTTAGTTTGCTAGGTGAAAAGTTTTTGAGTACTATAACACTTTCGTTTGTATTTAACAATTAGTATTATCTAACCATGGACTAACTAGGTTCAAAAGATTCGTCTCGCAAGTTGCAGGCAAACTATATGAAGTTATTTTTTATCTATATTTAATGCTCCATGCATGTGCCGCAAGATTCAATGTGATGGAGAATCTTGAAAAGTTGTTGGATTTTGGGTACAACTAAACAATGTCTTAATTGAAAGCATGACGAGTACAATGGTGAGGGTTTGGATAGAAAATAGATGGCTAGTTTTAGGAGGGAGGGGTACACCGAATTGCTCAAAGGGTTATGGTATCACATTTAAAATACTGTCGGATAGATCTAGACATTTGATGTTTTTAGTTGTACTAGCAAAATATGCCATCATGTTACAACGGGAAAGACAAAGTCATTGACAACTTCTCCTTACAATGTAATTTTGATCTTTCATATAAGTCAGCCAAGAGTTTGTTGTCTGGAAGGATCAAGATGCTCAAGAAGGAGGGAGGTTGAATTGAGCTAATTCTAAAATTTAATGCGGTAGTTAAAACCTACTAGCCCATTTCACCTCTCGGTGCCTATTGTGTGTTCCCTAGCAATTCTATTGAGATAAAAGTTTTGCACCCTAGGTTCCAATCCTATACTAGCATGATAATTCTAGGAATGTAAAGATAAGAATTGAAATGCTTGAAAATAAATGCTCAAAGTAAAGATGATAGGAACACCATGATGTTTTTCTAAGGTATTGGAGAGTCGCCACTCCCCACTAGTCCTCATTGGAGCACCCATGTAAGGGTGTAGCTCCCCCTTGATCCGTGCAAGGATCAAGTGCTCTCTACGGGTTGATTCTTCGTTGCTCCGACGTGGTGAATCATCCAAAACTGCTCACAAGATGAGTTGGGTCATCCATAAGCTTCGTCGGATGATCACCAAGCTCTCAATTACCCCAAGCTATCTAGGTGATGGCGATCACTAAGAGTAACAAGTACAAACTCTCACTTGACCACAACAAGCTTAATGAGAAAGGTGGATGCACACTTGCTACTCCCTATGCATTAATGAGGTCATTAATCTTGGATTATCAAATCTCAAATACCTGACTAGGCTCTTGCACTCCCTTGCTCTCAAATGGTTGCTTCAGCTGAAAAAATGGGCTATAGAGGTGCTATGGACGAGTAGGAGTTGTATTTATAAGGCCAACCATCAAATCCAACCATTACCTTCCATTATCGCACCTGTCAAAGTCACTGAACACGTCGATGATAGGCGTCATATGTGTCTAACGTGTTCAAACTTAGTGCTAAATCAATTAGCCATTAGGGCTACGTTGGACTCTGGCCAGCGTCCGATGCTTATCCATTAGACATGCCCGATGGCCCTAGCAACTCTTTGGGAACTCTCTGCATAGCGTACGACGCTAGGCTCAGTGTCCGATGCCAAACCCCAACGTGTTCGACGCATTGCACTACTGAGTCCCTCTACTATAGTGCAAGTATCAGCGCGTCTGATGCTGAAGCGTCCACACATCTGATGCTCACTTCTCTGCTACGCATGGAGTGAACTGGTTGGATGCTGACGCTAGCGTCTGACGCTCACTTCTTTAGCTTCCGAAGCAAAAGAAACCTCTTGGTTCACATCCAATTCAACTTCTCTGTGAACACTTTTGACTTCCATCAATCTTAGGGCCAATTTATAGCTATCTAGTGCTAAGTTTGACAAGTGTGCACCACACCTAAATCATTAGACTCAACTAGGTCAAGCTACCTGTTTGCACCCCCCCTTAATAGTATGGCCAAAGGAAAAAAAGTTCTAGTGACTAATCCGAACGTCACCCAACACCTTTGATGCTTGGAACTAACCATCCTTAACCTTGTTGTCCATCCTTTGAAAACCAAAGCAATTTCCATCGATAGGAGGCATTAAAACCATATTACCCAAGATTGCCATTATCTTGACCTAACAATCTAAGTTTCTAGAAAACACACATTAGTCATAGTAATCAACAATTGTCATCAATCATCAAAACCCTTTCTAGGGGCCTAGATGCTTTCAATCTCCCCTTTTTTGGTTATTGATGACAACACCTCTAGAGTATGTGAAAGAAGAGTTTGAGGTTTTCAACATTCTTGATCCACATGAGCATTTGACAATGAGAACAAAAGGGTTAGAAGTGCTCATGTGTCCCAAGCCAAAATAATGTACTCATAAGATCTACAATAAAGAGTTAGTACACAACATAACTCATATGAAATCAGAGTAAAACACGAAAGCAAGGCATATAAGCAGCATAAACAAGTGACATGATATAGGATAAACAAAAGGACATAACATGCCACAAAGAGTATCTCACAAATGCACATGCAAGGAAGTAGACATGATGCATGAAGTGTGTCACACAAAAGAACCACATCCCTCTCACTCACTTCCCCTAAGTCTACATACTCTCTCATCTCTCCCCCTTTGGCATCAAGCATCAAAACCTAAGGGTCTAAAGGAGGTAGGGAAGCAGACAAGCCGGTCACTGGAGGATGATGAGAGACCACAAACTGATCTTCATCGTTAGGACTAGTCTTAGGACTTGGCTAGGGCTGATCTACAGTAGTTATCTGACCCTTTGACTCTATCACTGGTCGAGAAGTGGTCTAGATCTGCTCTGTAGTCTCTGTGACTAGGTTGGCTATCTGAGAAGTGGAAGCTAAAGCTGTAGCCTAACCCTATGGCTTAGAAGAAGTACCAGTCTGTATGGGAGCCTAAATCGGATCTGTCGAAGCAACTGAGGATGGAAACATCTCTATAGTACCAGTCCCTGTGGCTACCTTTAGAGCTAAAAATGAAGCTGTTGGCTGACCTATGATCTCACTATATCTGGCCAAGAAAGCACCTAAGTTTGGTGTCAACAGCTAGGACTAGGAGTGCATGATTGATGTGAACCCTGTGTGAACAGGAGTGTATAGTGGGGACAAGAACGGCTGTGGCACCTGGTATGGAGGCAAAGTGAATGATCTAAGTGCCTGTGTAACAGGCTGAGGCTAACTCTGAAGCCCACTGGCTATATAGCTAGAGTCACCTATAGAGCACCCAGAGGTAGTGAGATCCTAGCCACCTAAACTAGACTATAGATCAACCCAAAGTACTACTGCTAGGTGACCATGGTCTGCCTCTGGAGCTCCTACTGCTGCCTCTGAAGCTCCAACCATTGCTGCTAGAAAGATTCCTATCATGCACGAATCTTAGCAAAAGCGACAGCTAACTCAGTCCTGTGTCTCTCACACTTTCGGTCCTGAGCTCCTGACCCTAAGTTAATCTCTCAAGCAGGGCCACTATAGCTAGGTCAAAGCGTGGAGCAGAGCTAGAACCTTCAGCCTTGGCATCATGGGGTCTGGACTCGTACCTTAGAAGTAGCTGGCAGTCCTCATCTAAGCTGTCTGTTAGGTCAAAGTCTATCTTGACATCTGCTTCCTATGCCTCAAGCTTGGCAATCTTAGCCTCTGCTATGTCCTAAATGGTGGTGTGTTGCTCTACAACTATCTCAAGTACCTTTGCTCTATGGCTCTATTTGAGGGGAGTCACCCTAGTCACTGATTGGACTAGCTGTGAAGCATCATAGCATGGAAACTCCGTGGTGGTTGAAGGGTCAAGATGAAACTTAACACACCAGCTAACCAAAACAAATGTGAAATTAAAACTATCGATCTAGCCAAGACTATACCCCTTTACCTAAGTCCTCTAGCACCTTGTAAAAGATCCCAAACAAGCAAACAAGGTTCCACCTTAGTAAGAGCTCACCTAACCAATTCTAGGAGCAAGGTCATACAAACCTATGCCACTAGTACTTTACACACCGGAGAGCTCCTACACAACTAGTAAGCAAAAGCACAAAGCTCCTAAGCTCACTAGCAATGCTCAATAATAAGGAAACCAATGCCAAATTAGAGAGCATAAATTACTTAGCTACACAAACTAAGCAATGTGACTAACAAGGTTACATAAACCAAATTAATCACACAACAGGAGCTACTTCTAGCTATACAAGCAGGAAGGTAACTTGCAAGCTACACAAGCACTATATAAAGAATATAAATACAAGCTTGTGTATGGTGAATGCAAACCACCGAGAAGAGTAGACAATGTTGACATGGTGATTTTCTCCTGAGGTTCACTTGGTTTCCACCAAGCTATGTCCCCATTGAGACAAGCTCCAAGGTTGCCGCTAGTCCTTTTGCTAGTGGTGACCTACAAGTCACACTCTTCCACGTGGAGTGCTTACCACAAGCTCTAGCACTTGACCTAGCCAGACCGCTTGTCGCCCTTCGCGTCTCACTCTATTAGAGTTGCTCTTCATGATCCTTGTAGGGTGAGCACCGTACCCCTCATAAATCCTCCTCTGGAGCACCGCACAATCTTCATGTTGCTTCAATAGAGTCACAAGCCACCAAACAGTTTAGGAGGTGGCAACCTCCAAGAGTAATAAGCACCACTGACTTGAAACACAAATACCTAGTGCCACTCGATACAATCTTTCAATGCAATCACACTAGAAATCACTCACTCACACAACTAGAAGATCACCATCAAGCATATGTGAGTTAGAGGGCATCCAGGCACTACACAAGACACCAAGGCATGAGGGTGCTCAACAACTAGCCCAAGGCTGGCTACCACTTCTTATTATAACCCTAAGCCAAATAGAGCCGTTGGAGCCCCTATTGCTCTGAAAACATAGGCATCGGATGCTCCAACGCCAAGGCATCGGACGCACCCCCAGCACTCGATACACATAGAGCAACCACGTGTCACTAGTTGTTGACATTTCTAACATCACTTTGCGTTAAGTTGTCATCCCCAACATGATGCCAAAAATGCTGGAAAACAATCTACACTTGTCTACCCTAAAAATAATGCTATATAATATATCCGCAAGCGCACAAATAATTCTCCTATTGTAGCATTTCACCTGGTAAGATTCCCAAGTATCGCTGATTTGTTTTAAGCCAAAAGGAAAACTCATTTAATGCGTTGGATCTATCTAAAAGGGGATAGAAAGGAATTGTGACTATGACTTTAAATGTGCAAACCTATAGTGATCAACCACGCTAGTGCTTTTAGCAGGGGTGAGTCAAGATAAACAATAAAGATAAAGATAAAGATAAACATGAAATAAAAGGACTTTCTAGAGACATAGATTAAAGACTCAACTAATATGATTGGTCAGACAGGAGATTCGGCTAAAGTAGGCCTGGGCAAATTACCCGATACCCATTACCCGTATCTAAATTACCCGGATCCGAACCCGAATTACCCGAACCCGAGGTACCCGATCCTAAATTCGGATAGCGATTTTGATTACCCGAAATTAGTTAGGGTAATTCGGGTAATATCCCCCGGTACCCGAACTACCCGAATTACCCGAATATTTGTCTATATCTTTGTATTTATCATGTGTTGATGTTAAATATTAGAACTTATCAATTTATTAGAACATAATTCTCTTTGTTTGAACAAGTGATTGTAATATATTATTCTCTACAAAATGCAATTGAAATTCTAGACAAATTCCTGCTGAAATTATATTAAATTGTTATTGAAATTTTGTATAGTGTGTTGTTTTTTGAAAATTCGGGTAAATCGGGAATACCCGAACCTGAACCCGAACCCGAATTAGCGGGTACCCGAAATTGCGGGTAGTGTTTTTTCGAAACTAATATCGGGTAACAATTTTCATTACCCGAATTTTGAATTACCCGAATTACCCGACCCGAAAAAATC